>Ga0206954_1198_pt1 | contig 13464 bp, 11 predicted proteins | sample Alteio_BWOrgHeat_37_FD_153250 | JGI IMG/M metagenome (GOLD analysis project Ga0206954, IMG submission 153250) | Enriched cells from forest soil in Barre Woods Harvard Forest LTER site, Petersham, Massachusetts, United States -... | ecosystem: Environmental > Terrestrial > Soil > Temperate forest >...
GTGTCCATGAAAAGGTAGTACCCGATGTAAGACTGGCTGCATTGTAAGTGCCAAAAGCGCTTCCGCTACAAACAGATCCGGTAGTGGCACTGCTGAGTGTTGGTTGCGGTTTCACCGTTACCACCACATTTTGGGAGTTGGAACAACCGTTGGCAGTCAGGGTATATACATAAGTGACTGTCAGCGGGTTTGTTGTTGTGTTTACAAGTGTTTCGCTGACATCGCCCGTACCTGTTGCTGCCGTATTGCTAATACCCACCACTGTCGCCCTGCTCCAGCTAAATGTGGTTCCCGAAGTGGCAGAAGTGGCTGCATACCCAAAGGCACTCCCACTACAAGTCGATGCTGTGATCGAACTGCTTAAAACGGGTTTGGGATTTACAGTTAGTGTAACTGTATCAGGTACGGGAGAACTACATGAGCTAGCTGTACTGGTGTATAAATACTTTGTATTGACTGGCCCTGTTGTGGAATTAGTCAATGTCTCGCTGATATTGCCAGTTCCGCTTCCTGTAGTTGGCGTTAAACCGGCAACGGCGGCACGGGTCCAAGTGAATGTAGTACCGGCAATCGGGCTAGTGGCAGTATAAGCAAAAGCAGAAGCACTACACACAGTAGCGGTTGCCGCACTGCTCAAGGATGGGACAGGGTTGACCGTGACGACGACGTTGCTCGAGTTGCTGCAGCCATTGTCAGAAAGCGTATAGGCGTATGTAACACTTACAGGCGAAGTAGTGGTATTGGTCAATACCTCACTTACATCGCCCGTACCACTTGCAGCTGCTGTAGGAATCCCGGCAACTGCCGCACGGGTCCACGTAAATGATGCGGTGGGATCAGCACTGGTAGCGTTATAGTTGAAAATAGTACCGGAACAGTCGTTCACAGAAACCGCACTGGTCAAAGTAGGATTGGGTTTTACATTGATCACAACCGTGTTACTGTAAAAACAATTGTTCACAAAACCGGTACCCGAAGCAGTTGACTTACGCCGGAAATAAGTGGTATCAGACAAAGTCGCAGGCAACGTATAAGAAGTGCCGTTATTCGTGCCTGATGCACTGGTCCACGTGATCTGGTCAGTTGATTGTTGCCACAAATAAACAGGGGAAGTACCTCCTCCCAGTGCAGAACCGCTGATCGTTCCGGTAACCGACCCTGCACAGAAAGTAGTAGTACCTGGCGCTGTAACAGGGGTTGCCTTAGATGTACCGGCAATGGTCACTTGGGTACTTGCCGCACTCAGTGAAGTACAGGTTGAAGTTACAGACCGCTTAAACCAGTAATTACCCGTTGCCTGGCTGGTGGGTATTGTATAATTCTGAGAAGTGCCGTTGGTTGTAATGTTCGTATATGTTCCCGTTGCACTCGTTGTTGACTGCGACCACTGGTAAGTATACGTTCCATTACCGCCTGTGGGCGTTGATCCTACGATCGTTATACTGCTTCCCGCTCCGAAACTGGTACAATCCAGAGTCGGAACTGAAACGGTGTTCGTGGTAACACCGATAGCCATCTGGATAATATTGCTCGTATCCGATCCGCAGGTGCTCGATGTTCGCGTTACAACGCGCCGATAGAAATAGGTTCCGATGGTCGTTTCACTGGTAGTAAGGTTTTGTGAAGTCGCGCCGCTGATATTCGCAAAACTGCTGCCAATCGCATTGGTAGTTGAGCGCTGCCATTGATAAGACGCATTCAATGAGGCGGCGAGTTTATTTCCTGTCAGAGTAAAGGACGTGGAGGTACAGATATTGGTGCCACCAGCCGGAGCAAAAACACTGTCCTTTGCAACCAGGTAAGTTTGGTGATACGTGGTATCGTCAGATGTGGTAGAATCTGTTACGTCTATATCCTGTGAGCCTTTTGATATGATCGCTGTATCTCCCAGCAATCCTGTCGGCGGAACGACCGCAGGTGTGGTGGCTGTAAGAGTGTACACTACCGATTGACCGCTCAACAACTGCAATGTAGAAGTAGCCGTATGACCCGAGTTGGATATCGCGGTGATTTCCGTACCTGTCCCGCTTGTTTTCGCAATGGATATGCTCGTAAGAACCGCTGGATAAGTAAAAGAGAAACTTGCGTTGTGTATGTCGTTAGGACCTCCATTCTTTGCAGTGATGGTGTAGACTACAACCGGCGACGAGGCGGGCTTACAAATCGTATCGGTAGTGGTTGTAACACTGGTAGACAGGTTCGATTGTCGTAAAGTGATGGGAAGCGATGAAAACAATGTGACACTGGGAACATAGGTCCATGTATCGAGCGTTCGTTCATTACCGTAGTCGTTACCACCTGTTCCGTCGTTGTCATTCGTGCCGGAAGTACCGCCAGGACCCGCCGCGCCGGCCCCAGCCACGTAGGAGCCCCATTTGTGTCCGTTTGTACTGCTCGACTTCCCGTTTACCGACGCATTTGTAGGATTGGGGGGCGTATTGGTAAGTCCGCCTGGAGAGGTGCGCCGGGGATCAGACAGGTTATTTGAAATGGCCGTATCGTTCCAGTAAACCGTATCCTGGTTGGCGATCACGTTCCCACTGGCATCTGTTCGCTGGATGATAAAACCTTTGGGGTTCGTTTCCATGTCCACCACAGGAAAATGCACTTCCGCACCCAGCACCACCACTTTCATCGTAATACCGCCTGAACCCGGCGGTACAGGGTTCCCCTGACCATCAAGTCCATCCCAGAATATATAATTCTGTCCAACGGCCGCGGTTCCTGTGAGTCGTCTGTTCTTGGTGGAATCCGCCACGCTCACGATGTCTATCGCATAGTTCCCGCCCTGGCTGGAGGTAAAACCTATATAGCCCCCACCCGGGTAAGTACCTGCTGCGCTGTTCGACCCTTGTGTACCCGAAAAACTAAATCCCGTTACCGTTGGGGTAACAGGGGTTGTCTTTAGCCAGACAGTCGTGTTCTTTACAGAGGGCGCTGTAGCCGGCAGATCGGAACTCGGGGGAGTAAAGAAAAGTTTTTGGGTGATCTCATTGGTGCTGTCATTTGATCTGGGATCATGGACAGGGGGGGTTACGATACCGTTAAAACTCTGGTACGAAGCTTCCAGAGTGCTGGTCCGAAGCCCCTTATTGGTTGAAAAAATGGCGAAGTTCAACCCGTTCTGCCCGTTGCAATTGAACAGGTAGTTGAAGCCATCTTTCGTGAGAACGTAAAATTTTCCATAAAACCCATCGGGAAATATGGTGGCAGTACTTCCGAAAAATATATTGGTGAATACACGACCTGAAATAAACCCTGGGAACGAAGCATGCGAAGGATTCCTGACGGATACATCGAATGCGCAAATCAGGCCGGAATTGGTAGGTTGATCGATGGTACCCGATGTTGTCCATGCCGAATCCGCAGTGATATTGGTCGGAACATTGCCGGTAGCATTACTCGCACCGACAAAATCGATTTCCCATACGCCAGCCACGGTGACCACCGTTTTAAACGCAGTATAACCTCCTGTATTAACCGACGTTAGCGGGCCGGCATTTTCCTGGGCCCTGTTCACAATGCGGCCAACGGTAGTACTGGACCCGCTGGTAAAATCCGCCGTACCTCTGGTTGTATTGTTCGGCTTGTACAGGTTGATCGTTCCCGTACCCATACCCTGGGCGCTGGAGCCAACATAGATCGTGTCCCCGATATTGGCGTAAACCTTCATTGTACCCAAAGTCGGGAAAGGGTTGTAAGAAGGTGCCGATGTAGTACTTACCAAGTAAGCCCTGTACCCCTGAGCACCAGGCGGATGCAGGTTCTTACTGCCATCTGCCAGCGCAGCGCCTACAAATGCAAAAAGAGCAATGCTCAATGCAAGCAATGCCTTAGCGGTATGCGAAGACTGCTTCACCCACCGAAGTTTCAGCAGTGAACGAATTGACGAGAGATAAGTAAAATTGATGATTGGCAGAAAAAAGGAACCCGCAAAAAAAACGATGAAAAGTGTTGCGAACGTCAGAGCCAAGGGGCTACACCCCAAAATGGAAGAAGAAAAATAAATTTCACTAATCGTTCTGATCATAAAAGGGAACAGGAAAAACGCAACCTAAAATCAACAAAAACAGTTAGTTAAGCGCTAATTCAAAAAGCCGTTTTTCTCCTGTTGGATGATTACCGCGAAATTACCGATAATAATTTTTCTTTTTGTAGTAATTATTCTACAAAATGTAGTTGTAAAATTGAACTATATAGTATTATTTTTATATTCTACTGTATATCAATCATTTAAGTTGATTTTGGCAGCCAAAAAACAGATAAATTTAATACTGAGAAAATTCAGTTTTTTGATATATATCAACCGTTTAAGCATGTAGTAGTTCATTTCCAGAAGTCTACTTGTTTACTTGCCTTTTCATACAGCGTAAATATTCTGTTACAAAATTGAAGTCACTTTCCGATGTGATAGATTTTGAACAGCAATATTTATCGCCTTCCGGTAGCGATTTCCAGCGTAATTTTTTCACGGGTGTTCACTGCAAACAGACGGTTGAGAACCGAAACCGAAAGGTCCGATGAAGCAAACTTCAGGCTGTTCGAGACCGGATGAAAATATTGCCTGAAGGCTATCGAGGAATTATTGGGAAGAAGAGAGACTGCTCCTGATCCGGCTGAGCGTTTCGATGGTCATTCCCAGGTAAGAAGCAATGTACTTGAGTGGAAGCCGGTTGATAAGATGCCCTTTCGTGGCCACAAAATGCTGGTAACGGCCTGTCGCCGTAGACAAGCGCGCGATAAACGCACGTTCTTCGGCGCTCCTGTAGTAGGCTTCCAGCAACTTACGGCCAACTATGTTCATCTCCAGGAAATTATCGTAACAATATTGCAGGTTGTCATAGTGTGCGCCCACCAGCTGGCAGTCTTCGATTGCCTGAATATTTTCCAGCGAGGGTTGCTGCAGGTCAAAACCCCTGATCGAAGTGATCATTTCCCCTTCGGTAGTGATCCATGTAGTGATATCTTTTTTCTTTTCCTGTATATAGGCGCGCATCGCTCCTTTCTGTATAAAAAAAACGTGCCTGCACACTTCCCCCGCCGCTACCAGGAACTGTCCTTTGGCGATGGTACACGGAAAAGAATGGGCGTTAATATAATTCAGCAAATCCTTGCTGGCTTTGGGATGCATGAACTGGACAAAATCTGCCATCGGCGAAGTTCCGCCGGGCGTGTTCCATATCCCTGTAACCGTTGGAAAAACAAAAGATGAAGGCACTATGCTTGCAATTTGATCTTTAAATTATTTTTCTCCGGGTTCAACTGCCGGTCAAACTATACTTATTTCTCCGAACAGGTCCTTACTTTTTTTCCAGACATATGGTCTTTGGTGTGAATAACATTTTTATTCTAACTATATCAGCGATGTTTTGCATACAACAACGACTCTATAAAAAAGTTGCATCATGATTTTGAGCAAACGCGCATATGTATCTCGATAAAACCACTACTGGCATTGAATTTAAAGACAAATTTTAAATCAGACGCCACTTCAAAAAAAGGACCTCGCCAGGCTCTTGATGAAGCAAGACGAAGCATCATATTCTTTTATTTTATTTTTCAAAGGATTGAAATTTTAGCTGGCTTTTCGGGATCTCGATTTTGCGGGATAGAAGAAAAAGGTGGATTGACATACCTCCCTTAGGTTCTGCCGATCTGGACAAAACACTGCACCCGGCAAGCTTTCGGACGCGCAGAATAGCTGCGTTTGGGTGCCGTAAGGTATTAAATGATTTTGTTTGATTTTCTTAACTTTGCTGGATGAATAACCCGGACCCCGGTCAGACGTCAGATCTCAGTGGCGACCTTAAGCTCAAGGGATTTAAAGCTTACAAGGTAGACAGTAAAGCGACAGGTCATAGTTATAGCCGCAAAGACTTTTACAAAATCAGCTTGACTTCAGGTAAATATATTTTTCACTATGCTGACAGGAGTTTTGAAACTGATGGCCCGATTTTGTTTTTTGCCAATCCCCGTATCCCCTATTCTTGTGAGATCATCCGGCCAACAAGCAATGGCTATGCTTGTCTTTTTGCCGAACACTTCCTGAAGTTGAGCGACCGCTCCGAAAGCCTTCTTCAATCCCCTTTATTCAAAATCGGCGGTACGCCCATTTTAGATTTAAATAAAGATCAAAAAGACATTTTAGGAATTATCTTTCAAAAGATGATTTCGGATCAGGATTCTCAATATATCTATAAAGATGAGTTGATACGTAACTATATCGGCCTGATTGTTCACGAAGCCTTGAAAATGCAACCCTCCGGGATTCTCAGTAAGTGCAGTAACGCAGCTGAGCGAATTACTTCTGTATTTCTTGAACTGCTGGAACGACAATTCCCGATTGAAAATACAGACCGCCCTCTGGAACTAAAAACGGCGCAGGATTTTGCGAAAAATTTATTCATTCACACCAACTATTTAAACAGCTCAGTAAAAAAAGTAACCGGCAAATCCACCACTGGCCATATTGCTGAAAGGATCGTCAGCGAAGCAAAAGCACTCCTCCAACATACGGATTGGAGTATTGCTGAAATCGCTTATGCCCTTGGCTTTGAGTATCCTACCTACTTTAATAATTTCTTTAAAAAGAAAACCGGCCATGTACCCAGGTCGATAAGAACAGCCCATCTTTGATATTTATAGTTTTTAATTTGTTTTTTATTATTTCTGCATTACGTTCATCACGACTTTTGTGTCGTGGTTAATAATAATCACAGATAACAAAATCAGCATGAAACATATATCAATCGGGGGACTTCAGGTTTCCCGTATCGGGCTTGGGGCTATGTCGATGGCCGGTTACTACAATATCGGACAGGGAAGCGATGCAGAGTCTATCCGCACGATACACCGGGCACTTGATCTGGGCGTCACACACATTGACACCGCAGAGATTTACGGCCCGTACACAAATGAAGAACTTGTCGGCAAGGCCATCAGGCATTGCCGTAATCAAGTCGTATTGGCCACCAAGTTTGGCATTGTCTCCCACGCCGGTGGCGGCCCGGGCAATATTGACAGCAGCCCGTCAAACATCAGGACGGCAGTGGAGGGTTCGCTGAAACGGTTGAGTACCGACCACATCGATTTGTATTACCAGCATCGGGTTGACCCCGCTACCCCCATTGAAGAAACAGTCGGTGCCCTGGCTGAACTCGTCACTGAAGGCAAGGTTCGCTACATTGGGCTATCCGAGGCGGGACCAGACACGATCCGTCGTGCCCATGCCGTGCATCCCATTTCAGCATTACAAACTGAATATTCCCTGTGGACCCGCGACCCCGAGGCAGAACTGCTCCCTTTGCTGCGCCAGCTGGGCATCGGCTTTGTGCCTTACTCGCCGCTCGGTCACGGATTTCTTACCGGCAACATCACATCACTTAATCAACTATCTGATGGTGACTGGCGCAAGACCAACCCGCGTTTCACTGGCGAGAATTTCCAACGCAATCTGCGCATCGTTGACGAGGTAAAGGCAGTCGCCGCTGAAGTGAATGGCACTCCAGCGCAGGTGGCACTGGCCTGGCTGCTTGCGCAGGGTGATGATATTGCTCCTATTCCCGGAACTAAGCATGTGTCCAGGGTCGAAGAGAATATTGGAGCAGATCGGCTTGAGCTTAATGGCAGTCAACTGGAACGGTTGAATAATCTTACTCCGGCCGTTGGCGAACGGCACGATGAAGGAAACATGTCTGTGATAGATCGTTAACAAATTTCATAAAAAAGGCATCCGCAAAGTATTGCGGATGCCTTTGAAATCAGTGGAGAATACCGGAGTCGAACCGGTGACCTTCCCGACACCTGTCGGGACGCACTTTGCCAACTCTTGCACCCTCAAAATCCTGTGGAGAATACCGGAGTCGAACCGGTGACCTCTTGCATGCCATGCAAGCGCTCTAGCCAACTGAGCTAATTCCCCGAAAAGAGTTGCGAATGTATAATCATTTCATCAGAAAACAAAAGACCTATTCCCATATCTCTCCCTTGCCTTCCAGCCACGCCTTTACCGAGTCTGTTGTAACACTTTTTGGACGCTCCAGGGGGAAGCTCAATGCACGGTCCCAGCAAAGACTGGCCAAGACGCCGAGTGCACGGCTGACCGCAAAAAGCACTGTATAAAATTCATATTCCACGAGACCGTAATGCACCAGCAATGCGCCGCTGTGCGCATCCACATTGGGCCAGGGATTCTTGATCTTTCCCATTGACTGGAGGATCGGAGGCACCGTTTCATAGATATTCCATACCGTATTTACCAGTTTATCATCAGGCATGTGCTTTTTGCCGAACTCCATCTGTGCCTCAAAACGAGGATCTGTTTTCCTGAGCACTGCGTGCCCATAGCCCGGCACTACTTTGCCCGCCGAGATCGTTTTCTGCACATACGCTGCGATCTGGTCTTTGGTAGGTGAGTCGCTTCCCAATTCTTCCTGCATTTCAAATATCCACTTGATCACCTCCTGGTTCGCCAGGCCGTGCAGCGGACCTGCAAGCCCGTTCATGCCAGCGGCATAGCTCAGGTAAGGATCGCTCAACGCACTGCCCACCAGGTGTGTAGTGTGTGCGCTCACATTGCCACCTTCATGGTCTGCATGTATGGTCATGTACAGGCGCATCAGCTCCTGGAAGCTTTCATCTTCATATCCCATCATGTGCGCGAAATTACCTGCCCAGTCGAGCAGCCCGTTGGGCTGTATGTGCTCATTGTTGCGGTACTTGCGCCGGTAGATATAGGCCGCGATCCTTGGCAGACGTGCAATGAGGTCCATCGCATCGTCGTACATCGGGTTCCAGTAATCTTTTTTGTTAAGCCCTTTTGCATACTCTTTTGCAAAATTGCTTTCCGTCTGCAGCGCCATCACACCCACTACGAACATGGTCATCGGATGTGCGGTCAGGGGCAGTTTATCGATCGTCGCAAACACATGATTGGGCACATGGCTGCGTCGCTGCCAGGTGCTGGTGAGGTGATTTACATCTTCCTCGCTGGGCAGTTCGCCCAGCAGCATCAGGTAGAACAACCCTTCGGGAAGGGGCTCTCCGCCGGGTTTTGCCGGGGGTAGTTTCTGCTGGAGCTCGGGAATGGAAAAGCCCCGGAAACGGATGCCTTCCTGTGCATCCAGCAGCGATGTTTCCGTTACCAGGCCCGTGATGCCACGCATGCCCTGGTACACCTGGGCCAGCGTTACCTCACCAATTTTTTTACCGCCATGCTGCTTCAACAGTTCTTTGATCTCGGCATTCGCCGCGTCTGCTTTTATCTTAAAAGCATCTTTTATAACTCCCATAAAGTGATTTTATATGCTAAGTAATTTTCGTTCCGTGGAGACGTCTGTATAACACGTAAAGGTAATTTAAGTTGACCGCGCGGCAAAAGAAAGATGATGACCGGGTAGTGATCAACACCACGTACAGCTGCTATTTGGGTGCGCTGCGATAAAGAAAAAATGCCACCACCAGAAAGATAATATTGGGCGTCCAGGCGGCGAGTTGTGGCGGAAAGTTGCCCTTGGTAGAAAAAACCGTTGAAAATTTGTCGGTGATGATGAAAAGCGCTGCGATCACGAACCCCAGCGCGAGGTGCAATCCACTGCCTCCACGCACTTTCCTTCCCGCGATAACAGCCCCTATCAGGGTCAGCAGCAGCACGGTCACCGGTGTTGCATTCCTGCGACCCAGTTCCACATTCAATTCATTGAGCCCCTCCGAGCCGCTCATTTCTTCCCGGTGCACGTATCTTTTCAGTTCAGGCGTAGTAAGTACGTCCTTGGTATATTTATTCCGGTTCAGGTCGGCCGGCGAAAAACCAAAATCCATATCCCGCGTGGTTTCAGGGGTCAGCTTTTCCTTCAGTCCGGCAATGTCCCGGCGGATGATCCCGTCGAGTTTCCATTTTTTCATCGATACGTCCCAATAGATGTTGTCTGCACGCAGGTTTTCCTGCAACTGGTTGCCGGTAACCCGGTACATAAAGAATGGCCCGCCGCGCTTCGTCCCGGTATCGTAGTTGGCAATACCTGCATATGTGAACGAGTCGATCTTCATATACAGGTTATTGGCACCGTTCTGCCTGCTGATCGCTTCGTAGGAAGAGTTGGCATCAAAATATTTTGCAGAAAACGCGCCCACCATTTTATTCGTGCGCGGTATCAGGAAATTATTGGCGTACCATAGCAATGAGGCCAGGAAAACGCCTCCAACAACATACGGACGCAGCCAGCGGTTGAAACGCGTTCCACTGGCGAGGATGGCGATCACTTCGCTCCTTCCCGCCATTTTGGAGGTAAAGAATATAACGGCGATAAACACAAACAATGGAAAGAGAATACCGATGATCTGCGGGATGAACGCGAAATAATATTGGGTGATGATCCCTACCACCCCCAATTGCGATTTCACCAGGTCGTCTGCCTTCTCACTGATGTCTATCACTACGGCGATGACCGTAAACAGGAATATGGCAAAGAAAAAAGTGCTCAGGAATTTTTTTAGTATGTACCAGTCGAGCTTTTTCATATGCCATTGCGAAGATAGGAAAGATGACTGTTGACGCTGAGAGATATACGGGTAATATGCCGGCGAACTGTTATATCCATCCTAAAAAAATACATCCATAAAAATGGATGTATATCATGGTTTCATAGGTAACAGATCAGTAAGTGATGTTAAAAGTAGCTGGCGTATGCCGTTTGCCACAGCATTCATTGTACGGGTGAATAAATAAAACAGGGGTTGCGGGCTTATCCACAAGGGTGCGTGGATGGATTCCGATGGCTACAGCCGGGTCTTCAGCCTGGTTGCCATCTCGGTTTTCCATCCACTGAAACTCCCATCCAGTATGCGCTTGCGGGCTTCTTCCACGAGCCAGAGATAGAACGCCAGGTTATGTATACTGGCAATCTGCAACCCGAGTATCTCATCCGCCACAAAAAGATGGCGCAGGTAGGCTTTGGTATAATACTGGCTCGTTTCGCAGGGTATTCCATCATCGACCGGAGAAAAATCCATGGCCCATTTCCGGTTCCGGATATTCACGATCCCGGCGGATGTAAAGAGCATCCCGTTCCTTCCATTGCGCGTGGGCATTACACAGTCGAGCATGTCTATGCCCAGCGCTATCGATTCCAGGATGTTCCAGGGTGTGCCTACCCCCATCAGGTAGCGGGGCTTCTGTTCGGGCAAAATATCACAGCAAAAACCCGTAAACTCATACATCATTTCTTCTGGCTCACCCACACTGAGGCCGCCGATGGCATTTCCCGCGGCATTTTTTGACGATACATATTCCGCTGAGGCCTTCCGCAGGTCTCTATAAGTGCTCCCCTGCACGATCGGGAAAAGAACCTGGTCATATCCATATTTGGGGGGCGTACCGTCCAGCCTGTTGAAGCACCTGTCGAGCCACCGGTGTGTGAGTTCCATGCTCTTCCGGGCATAAGCATATTCAGCGGGATAAGGTGTGCACTCGTCGAACGCCATGATAATATCGGCACCGATGCTCCTTTGTATGTCCATTACTTTCTCCGGCGTGAACAGGTGCTTGCTGCCGTCTATATGCGAGCGGAACACAACGCCTTCTTCCGTGATCTTGCGGCTTGCGGCCAGGGAAAACACCTGGTAACCGCCGCTATCCGTGAGTATGGGGCGGTCCCAGCCGTTAAAACGATGCAGCCCTCCTGCTGCCTCCAGCACTTCAATGCCGGGCCGGAGATACAGGTGATACGTATTCCCGAGGATGATCCGGGCATTCACTTCGCTGCGCAACTGCTGTTGTGTAACGGCCTTCACGCTCCCCACCGTACCTACCGGCATGAAGATCGGCGTAGGGGTCTCACCGTGATCCGTACGGATCATCCCGGCGCGGGCCTTTGTTGACGGATCCGTTTTTTCTACGCTAAACTGCAGTTTTGCCATCCTGCAAATGTAAACCCACAGAAGTTATTGCCCGCAACACGCCACCGGGGCATTTGTTTTCCACATACGCACCGGCATCGGTGAGCGACCTTCCGTAACCTTTATTTTTGCAGCATGATCATACCACCGGTTACCTGGGAACTCCTTTTCTATGTTTTTTGCGGGATGGTGACGATACAGTTATTCTTTTACCTCTTTTTTTTCATCCGGCTGGCATTTCATAAAACCTCACCTGCCGCCGAAAGCAGGGAGCAGCCTGTATCGGTTATCGTTTGCGCCCGCGACGAAGCCAATAACCTCGTAAAAAACCTGCCGGGCATACTGGTTCAGGACTACCAGACCACGCATGAGATCATTGTGGTAAACGACAATTCCCTCGACGAAAGCCGTTACATCCTTGACGAGTTTAAGAAATCATTCAAAAGCCTCAATCACCTGGAACTGACACAGGAGGCGAAATTCATCGCCGGAAAAAAATTCCCTTTGTCCATGGGCATCAAGAGCGCGAAATATGAAACGCTGCTGCTGACTGATGCGGACTGCGTTCCTGCCTCGGAGCACTGGATACGGAAGATGCAGGAATCGTATGGCGAAGAAACCGAGATCATCCTGGGATATGGGGCCTATCACAAGAAACGCGGGCTGCTGAACAGGTTGATACGGTTTGAAACTTTTCATTCGGCGCTCCAATACATGTCTTTTGCGCTGGCGGGCATTCCCTATATGGGCGTTGGCAGGAACCTGAGCTACAAGCGCGATGTTTTTATGCGCAACAAGGGCTTCTCGTCCATCAATCATATACCCAGCGGCGATGATGACCTCTTCATCAACCAGGTGGCCACGCGCCGGAATACGGCTGTGATGGCCGATGCGGAAGCACATACGCTCAGCGAGCCCAAGACCACCTGGAAAGAATGGAAACGTCAAAAGGCAAGGCACTACACTACTTCAAAATACTACCGGTTCAAACACAAATTCTGGCTCGGGCTCTATTCGGCCACCCAATTCATGGTGTACCCCCTGCTGGCTGCTTCTATCGTGCTGTACAACTGGTGGATGCCGCTCGCAGTATTCGGGATACGCTTCCTGGTACAGGCTTTTATTTATTTCAGGACGATGAAAAAACTAAATGAACTGGACCTCTGGCCCTGGTTTCTTTTTTTTGATATCTGGATGTTCTTTTATTACCTGTTCTTTGTGCCGTCTGTCTGGCGCAAGCCTTCCAAGAACTGGAACTGACCGACTGTTGCTTTTAACCGCTGCAGATGACGGAACTCATTGAAAAATATTTTACCGACCTCACACCCTTACAACGGCACCAGCTGGAGTTGCTCGGGCCCGTGTACAAAGAATGGAACGAGAAAATCAATGTCATTTCACGGAAGGATGTAGATGCACTGTACCTGCATCACGTGTTGCACTCGCTGGGTATTGCGGCGATCACCGGTTTCGAAGCGGGTACAAAAGTCGTTGACATCGGTTGCGGTGGCGGGTTCCCCGGTGTTCCGCTGGCCATCTTTTTTCCTGATACCCAATTCCACCTGGTAG
>Ga0206954_1212_pt2 | contig 13433 bp, 19 predicted proteins | sample Alteio_BWOrgHeat_37_FD_153250 | JGI IMG/M metagenome (GOLD analysis project Ga0206954, IMG submission 153250) | Enriched cells from forest soil in Barre Woods Harvard Forest LTER site, Petersham, Massachusetts, United States -... | ecosystem: Environmental > Terrestrial > Soil > Temperate forest >...
CTCTGGCTGCGGGGGACTTACATCCTGCATTCAGTGACGGCAAAAAAAGAATGGAGGCGACTACGACTTTGATTGGATCTGCGTTCTTGAGGGGTATCGGTTCCCACGCTTTGTGAAGAGCCGATTCGATCTGGTCAATCCATATGTCCAGGAAAAGATCAAACTCGTTAAGAGGAAATCTCCCTGGTTCAACATGGAAGCGGTAGCCATGAAGGCGCGCGGAAATTTGATCGGCATGATTACCGATCTCAAGACCTCGTGTCTGGCTGCCGGCAGGCCGGACCTCGCCTATCGGTTGGTCACCGAACTGCAGAACGCACTCGACAGTTTGAAGCACAATGTCGAGCCCAATCTGGATGTGATCGCGGAAATACGCAAGGAGGTCAAGCAGGCGCTGTGGCTCAAATACAAAAATGAGCAGAGCATCGCGGGTTTGCCTCTTCATCTGGAGGTTGCTCCTACGGACAAGGTCGGCAAGCTGTACAACTTTGTCCGCAAAGACATCGAGGAGCTGTTGAGCAGCAAGATGGCCATTAAGGAATTCATGGGACTTGTCACCGGCGAAACGGTGACGGAAGAGATGTTTCATGAGTCTCGCCGTGTCTATCGCAGCTACAGTGTCGTGGTGATTGGCATGATGAATCGCCAGAAGCAATTGAAGGTTGAACTTGCGAAAGCCACTGCCGAGTGGGAGGAGGCGCGGAAGGACTCCGACAAGGTGCTGCGGAACAAAAAATACCTCGTCAAGAAAAAGGCTCAGGCCGCGCTTCGCGCGGGCGAAGAACAGGCCAAGGGAGAGATGAAAGCCATCATTTCCTGGGTTCGGGTCTGGGCGGCGGGGAAAGAGGACAACCGGATGGGTTGGTGCCAGGCGTTGCACGAAGTTGTATGCAAAGGCGATGGCACAGGCTCGCTCCTGTTTTACGCCTTTCCGCAGGAATACATCAACAAACTGGCAGAGACCATGGGCGGCCGTGCCGTTCGCGTCGCTCTGCCTCAACTCGAAGGAATTTCGAGCACCATCGATCCGGAAGGCCGCGCTTTCCTGGTGGAGAAGCTCGAAGACGGCGGGGAGAAACTGAACTTCCTTTTTCAGAATAAGGACGGAAAGATTCTCCTCCAACAATAACCATGCAGTGCATAAGTACTGCACTTAACCGAAGCAGGGCCGATATCAATCGGCTCTGCTTCAACAAAAGATTTAGGAAGTTTGCCATGAAGATGAAGCGCACGTTTGTTGTTTCCCTGATGCTCCTGTTCTGTCTTTCGAGTGATCGTTACCTCGAAGCCAAGGACGCGGCGCAGGCCGATGTGATCCACGTGGGCACGGCGCTCGATCATCTGACCGTGCTTGAGTTTGGGGAGCCGGTGACCATGGCAGCAGCAGGCAGCAGCTCCTTTCAGATCGAGTGGAAGGACAACAAGGTTTTCGTGAAGCCGCTCAAGGCGGCTGCGTCCACGGATCTTTTCGTGTGGACCGCAAAAAAGCGTTTCAACTACGAGCTTACGACCGAAGAGGTAAAAAGCATGACTTTTGCGATGGATAGTTCGGCCCCGGTGGCAAAACCCACTCCCGAGGTTCACCCTGCGATGGACCAGATCGCGGACATGGTGCTTACCCAGGCGTTCCTGAATGCCGAGCGGGTGGATAGCACCTATATAAAGGATAGAAAAGGCCGGGTCACCGTCCGGGTAGACCACGTCTTCCGGTCCAGCAGCAGCCTCTATATCCACTACTCGATTCGCAATCAGAGCGAACGCCCCTATCGCATTGTCGCCCCGGAAGTTCGGCAATTGACGGTTTCCGACTCCCGCTTCTCCCTTGTATCCATGCGCCGTAGACAACTTAATGAGGATTCGATCAAAGCGTTAGGCATGGTCAAGCAGAGTTCCATTGCCCTCGCTCATGCCGAAACCGGGAAAACAGATTTGGCGCCCGGAGAAGAGACCGAAGGGGTTGTCGCAATGCGGAGCCAGTTCCCGGACCTCACGCTATTTGAATTGGTGTTTATCCCCGAAGGAGGTCACAGTGTCCAAGCCATCTTTGTCCGCTAGTTCCGTGTCCGTTAACGCAGTGCCCGCTAACCCTGTGCCCGTTAAAGCGGCGTCCACGAATTCCACGAAGCCGCGACGCATGACTGCCGAGCAGATGCGCAACGATCTCCAGCAAATGTTCCGGCAGAATCCCGAAACCAGCTTCCTGCGGCAGTTGCGCGAGCCTTTCCGCGATCCAATAAAGGAAGGGAAAGACGGGCGTTTCCGAATCAATCCCATTTGGGTGCAGATCGGGATTTTAGCTGGCTTGACGCTGGCGACATTTTTGTATTTCACGTATGCGAGGTAGTTAAAACAATCTATGAAAAGTCACAACAGTTACGAGTACGGACGTAAGGAATTCCACGCAGGCGAGGATGACAATGGGGCCATTGCCCTCTCGCTGCTTGCGGTGGTCGGAGTTTGTCTCTGTTTGTATATCGCGGTGCATCGTTTCCACATCCGGCCAGAACAGTTGGTCGAAGCCGGAGTCTATGCGATCTGTTTTGCTGGAACGCTAGTGGCGGTGATTTGGCATTTGCTGACGCGAAAACGGCGTCGCGAAGAAGCCTGGCCACGTCCGGCAATCCGTATTTCAGCCAGAAGACACGCCCGCAATATTCGCAGGGCAAATGAACAAAAAGCCACGCTTCTTGCCTACAAGCATGACCTCACTCCATGGCTGTGGCCGGACGAGATACGCCGTATGCAGTCGCTGTTGCTTGGCATGTCCGGCGCGGGGAAAACGACGCTTCTGCTCAACATTATTGTGCAGGATCTCAATCGATGGTTTGGCTCAAGACGCCTGCCCCTGATCATTTTTGACGGAAAGGCTGACAAGAGCCTGCTCTCTCTTCTGCTTCCACAAATCGCGGCGGCGGGCAGGATGCATCAGCTTCGTATCCTTGATTTGTCGCGGCCAGATATTTCGGTGCGCTATAACCCGCTCAACGTGGATGAGGAATTTTACGCCGAGCACGTCAACTTCATTTTCGAATCGTTTGGCATTGAAGAAGACTTCTTTAAGGGCCGCCAGAAGGCATACTTCAGCGACCTTGTGCGCGTTCTGGTCTGCACAGGGAAGAAGTTCAATATCTACGATGTCATGGTCATGGCGATGGACGCGGCGGTTTTGAAGGAACAAATCAAGATCGCCGAATACCGTCTCCAAACGCTTTCCGGCGTCAGCCACCAACGCATCCTCAATTTCCAAATGTCGGCGCGAAGCTTGATCGAATCGCTTGAAGATCGTGCACGAGTCGAGAAGATTCAGGGCCTTCTCGATAAACTCGCCCAGTTCCTTGAGGACAAGCTGTCCGTCATAACCGGGCCATATGAGGACCTGCTTACGCTCGATCAGGTGTTCGACGAGGATCTGATTCTCTATGTTCCTCTGAATATAAATTTGTACGGCGGTGCTGCCAAGGCGCTTGGACGGATACTGCTGCACAATCTGCAAACTCTTATTGGCAAGCGCTACGAAAATCTCGTAAGAGGGCAGGACGAACGGCCGCTGGCGAGCGTGATCCTCGATGAGTTTGCCGCGTATGCGTATCCGGATTTTGCGCAAATCATCCAGACCGCGCGGGGGATCAACGTTCCGTTGTTGTTCTCCCTTCAATCCATTTCGCAACTCGATGAGGTTAGTCCCACATTCCGGGACAATGTGGCTTCAGCCCCGAACACCATTATGTGCATGCGCACCCGTGACAAGAAAACCGCCGAATATTTTGAGGAAGCTTCGGGTAAGGTTGTCCGCAAGCGCAGATCGCTGACCGTGCAGCAAACGGGAATCTTCGAAGAAAAGTACGAGCCCATCGGCTTCGGAAGCGAAACTGAAATCAAAGAGTCGCGCTCGCAGGATGAGCACATTAAGAACCTCCCGCAGGGGCAGTTAGAGATCCTGATGACCGACAATCGGCAGGGAACCCTGCATGCTCAGCTGATCGTGCGGCCGCAATTTCTCTATCGCCTGCCGTCCCACATGCCGCGTATCTATCCACACATTGGTTCTCCTTACTCGCGCTCACGGGGAGCAAACCTGCGCTTCAAGGTGCAGAACGCAAACAGGTCAGGTTCGTACAAACCAGGCAGAGGAGGCAAGAACCCATGGGCTTAAAGATGACTGCAAGACTCACAATTCTTCATCTGCTGTTTACCGCCGTTACTGCTTTCGGTCTAATTGCGCCACGCGCAACGCCGAATCCAGGACGTACTCCACACTACCCATCGCGGGGAAACAACTTTGTCGATTTTGCGTTGGGCAGCGCAAACTCCTGCGGTACGAACTACGGCCAGATGATTGATGAGGGACGCATCGTTGCAGCGGAGGAAACCATCGAGAGCGCCTACTTCTGGTCCAATGTCGTGTCGCTGCTCTTTGTCCTTGGCTTGGGCGTTGTGGTCTTTTTCCTGTGGAGGGAACGCGACGAGAGGGAAATAGTCGTCTCGGAGCGTATGGTCTCCTATCACAACCAATTGATCGATGCCGAGGAGAAGATCGATCAGTACGACGGCAGATATCGCCTCCTCACGGAAAGCATCGACCAACAGGCGGAAGCAGCATTGTCAGCAAAAGCGCAGTCGCAAAAATCGGAAGTACCCGTTCAAAATGGGCACGCGAAAGATGCCTCAAAGCAACTGCCCGCAGGCTCGCCCAACCAACAAACCGGGAACGATGAGACTCGAAGACTGCAGCAGGGTATCACCAGTCGCGATGCAATTATCGACAGTCTCAAAAAGAAAGTCATCCAGCTTAGTCGTCAGCAGTCTGCAGACAACCCAGGGGAAGGGCCGAAAGATGTTTCGTAACGATCATCAGGCGTGCCAGGCATTACGCCGATTTTTGGGAACGATTCATCTCGAATCGCTGTGGACGGAGAACGGCCCTTCGGCAGTAGCGTTGCGATACCGGGATGCTGATGGAGGTCCGCTTTCATCCGGGGAGCGAATCATGTTACTGGTCGCGTTCGATCTCTGGAGCAGCTCGGGAAATCTTCGTTTCCGCGACCTGCTTGGCGCAATGGATAACCGAAGGGCTGCAGAGGTGTTCTCGCTGGTAATTGCTTTGAACGGCGGCGGTCAGGCAGTGGATCAATGGCTGGCCGAGCGGGATCAACAGGTAGTCGGAAATGAATGGGGTGGATCATATTCCTTGAGTGAAATCGTCGGTTTTCTTGTGGACACAGGTCTGCACGAGCTGGGAAGAACCGGGGAGACCCCGCGGTTAATGCAGCGCCGCCAACGGAGAATGAAAACCTGGGAATTGAAGCAGGAAATCGCGCGTCTTCGCGATGAGATTGCCGGCCTCAAGCGCAGTTGAACACAGCAAAGAAAGAAGGAGGAGAACGAAGATGTCAAACAACAACAATGCCAAGATCCTCTCCGACCTCGCACTCGTCGAGATGGAACGGATGGCACGCCGCCTCGATGTGGGCGGCGATCTTGCTCCCATCGAGGACCGCTTCGAGTACGAGCGCGGCATCGAGGTGCTGGAGCCAGCGGACCGCGCCCTGGTCGAGGAACTCACTCGCTTTGCGGACCTTTGCAGGTACTTCTCAGAACGAAACGAGAAGCTGGGTCCGGAGATCATGAACGAGATTACCGCTTTCGCCAAGATGCCGCTTCCCGAGCGCATCGAAGCGGTCCGCGCAATCAACCAGAAACTGATGGAGCGCGTCCAGGATGCTGGTCCACATAGTCAGTTTCGGATCTAACTGGTGGGCTCGGTATGGCCACGATACCGAGCATCGCCACCGCTTTTCCCGCCATGCTTGCTACTACAACTCCACAGGTATCCTATGTGGCCGGAAAGTCCGGCGTCACTGGATGGCGCCGGGCCTTATTCGGTTCAATGGTGCCGGAGATTTCAATCCACACTTTCCCGATCGAGCGCTGAACCAGACCTTCCATTGTGCCGAGTTGACGTATGTCTTTGGCGGCAATCGCTTGCTCTTTGAGAGAAAAGCGTCCCGGGAATCCGTTCCCGATTGCTATTTAGTGGCTGTGCAGAGCAGCCGTTTTGGATGTATCGATCCTCAAGCTGATTGGAAGTCGCCGCGATCCGTCGTGGTGGCCGTCAGTCAATTGCGTGACGAACAGGAGGTCATGTTATTGATGATGGCCGACGATTGGATTTCGACGAGCAGCGGAATCTGGAGGCTAAGCGGATTCGATGGCAAGGCCAAAGCGCGTCTGGAATTTCAAGTAGAGGAGGAAACGGTCTAACCGGGCAGGCTATGGCATACGCCAAGGGAGAAATTCTAGTCAGTAAAGACCGAGATATTCCGCTGCTCCGGCAGGTGAGAAATTGCCGCTTCATCACCCGCGCGCAACTGTTCGAATTTCTGCAACCCTGCAGCGCCGAGTACTCCCGCAAGAGTTTTGACTGGCGATTTCTCAGGCTCCTTCGGGCGAACTATCTCGCCCGAGTCGAAGGCCACTTCGGCAGGGGCAATGAAGTCTATCGGGTTACCTCGGCCGGCCTGTTGCTGGTCGAGGGTGGCAGTGAGTATGCGATGGTCCTGAATTCGAAAACGAAGCAATCGGCGAATGCCCCTTTCGTGTATCACGCGCTGGAACTCAACTCCATTCAATTGGATCTTAAGCGGGCAAACCTTCTGGCCGGATGGCAGTCCGATGTTGAAACCGCATCGTTCAACATGGCTGCAAGCAATCCTCTCAAGAAAAACTACGATGCGGTCGTGGATGTTTGGCTTGAGAACAGGACATCCGCCAGGTTTGGTCTTGAATATGAGCGGTCCCTGAAGGGCTTGCGCCACTACGGAAAAATCAGGGATGCCATTGAAAGCGAAGACAGCCTGGGATGCGTCCTGTACCTAACTCCGGGGCATGACATGGCCTTATATCTCGCCAAGGAGTTCGCAGGCATTTCCAACAAGGTCGCTTTTGCCGACGTCTCCACCTTCCGGAAACACCTGCTCGACACGCTGGTGCTGACTCACCCCAGTCAGAACGACGTACCCTTTCGCCACCTTCTTAGAGGAATGTTTTGATCTCTGGTCAGTACGCTCTCGCTACTGCTACTACTATTACTACTACGGCCCGGATACGCCCTGTCTACGGCCTGTCCACTGCCTGTCTACGTCCTGTCGAGGCACCTTCTAAGCGGCTTAATGTCAGCAGTTTGGGAGCTGACTACAATACACAATCCAACCCCTATTTCTTGACTATTTTATGCTTTGCTTTGCGACTCGAAAGCGCAGCACGAAGTCATGCACGATCCTGCCAGTTTGATCCCCTCCTTGCCGTTCAACCTGTCATAAAGCTTCCTACCTCGACCGTTCTGTCCAACCGACACTCTTGCCTTCCTCGATTCTGCATTCGCTCACTTCCTCACCACAAGCCGTGCAGATCCAGCGCAAGCCTACAACCTAATCCACGATTGACCACGCTCGGTAGCACGGAAACCTTGGTCTTGGATGACGCACGGAAAGAAGCCCATCGGCCCGTCGAAGCCCGAGTTGTGGAGGAAGAGTTGCGCCGGGAGAGCATGCCAAAGGAGGACGAGGCAAAGCGTTCTTTGGCGCAGCACCGGGCTGCATCTTTGCACTCATGTACGCGCAAAGAAAGGGGAAGAACGCGCGTGGTGAACTTACTTTCGGCATGTCAGAGATGCGCAGATTGGATGTCACGCCGTCGCAGATTAACGGGCGTTTCGAGGCGCAAAGGAGGATGTTTCAGGCTGGACTTCAAGTGAGATGCAGCAGAACCAGGGGTGCTTTTGTCATCGAGATTGGCGCGTTGAATTGCCATTCCATGGTTGGGTTTGAGTACGAAATGCGGATACAAAACAGCAAGAGAGTTCAACAATTTCACACCTCGGACGACCGTTGGAGTCGTCATCAAAAGGAGAAATGGCAAGTGAAAAAGCAAGTCAAACGAAGCAGAGGAGCGATCTATGCGCAGCGGCTTTTCGAGGCGCGAGAGCTTGGGGTGAACACTACCGAGCCGCATGTTCACTACGTAATTGAGGAGTTTGCGAGGGTCGTCGATGCCATCCCAATGCGATGGATTCAGATGCCTAAGGGAATCCTGTTGTTCCTGGCGTCCTCCAAAAACGCAAACTCGGGAGTCATCTTTGTGTATGACCGGGCTGCGCAGCAATTCTATTTCGTTTTCTTTCAAGGAGACAGTGTCCACTGTACTCTCCAGGAATTCAGTGAACTTCTGCGCGAATACAAGCTCGTAGAGTTTGCGGAGAATCCCTCTCTACTGACCGCCAGAGTCCGCGCGGCAGCCAAACGCCGTTCTGCTTCGAACCCGCAGATCGAATCCACAAGCGGAGGGGGAAAGTAGGGCAAGAGAGTAACGAATTTGGGAATCATATACATGACACCCTGGAGAACTTATGAGTAAAACGATCTGGAAATATCCACTCAGGGTAGTTGACTCGCAAAGCGTTGTCATGCCTAGAGATGCTGAGATTCTCTGCGTCAACGTGCAAGGTGAGTCGCTCTGTGTGTGGGCCGAAGTAGTGCCTGAGGGCTGCAGAGAACATCGACACTTCGAAATTCGTGACACTGGCCAGCCTATTGATCCTGCGATGGATAAGAAGTACCTCGGAACAGGATTCTTGGCGGACGGTCTAGTGGTACACGTTTTCGAGAAAACAAGGATTTAAGTAGTTCAACCTCAAAACGTATGACCATCATTGAAAAACCCGAACCTGAATTGGTGAAGGTATACGCCAGCCTGTTTGTCAACCGGCTGGCGTATACCATCCAGTCCTCTTATCCTGACTCAACAGGCAGGCACAAGTATTACCGGCCCACGAAACGGCACGATGGCAGTCCTATTTCATTGACGCTCGAAACCGTGGCCCGGCACATGGAGGGAGCGATCACCATTGGTCTCTATCCCTCCAATCCCAACACGAACCGTTCGAAATGGGTAGCGATTGACGCCGACTATGAATCGGCGGTCGAAGACCTCCTGAAGCTGCAATGGGAACTCAAGGAAGATGGTGTCGAAGCAGCCCTGGAGAAGTCGCGGCGCGGGGGACATCTCTGGATCTTCGCCGAGAAACCGCTTCCAGCAAGAGATTGTCTGCTCTACATCAGCAACCTGGCAAGTCGCCTCAAGGTCCCATTCCGTAAGGGTGGTCTGGTTGAAGGGATCGAAGTATTTCCCCGAAAAGAACTGGGGCTTGGCGAATTCGGAAACGGAATTCGCGGTCCGTTAGGCGTCCACAAGGGAGCCAACCAACGGTATTGGTTTTACGGCGCGAACTACTCGCTCGCGGCGCAGATCAACTATCTGCGACGGCTGAAGAAGATAACTGAGGAGGAACTCGCCGGTTTCGTGAAAGGCATGACCATGCCGGAAGAATTTGCGCCGAAACCTAAACTCATTCTGCCTCCCTACAACCCAAATCGCCGGGAGTTTCACATCCTCGATTACGTCAAGAGCGGCCGCAGGCAAGGTGGTGACTACCGGACAACATGCCCATCGTGTGCTCAATCTGGGGGAGACAAGAAGGGACATCATCTGGCGATATCAGTCCGCGATCCACGTCTGTATCGCTGCTGGGCGGGATGTTCGAAAGAGCAAATCCGAGCGGCACTCGGGTGTCCGATCAGAAAGAGAGAGGCAAGCTAATCATGCAGCAAAAGCAAAAGAGATTGAGCCATGAGGAACTTATTGCGCTACGAGGACTGAGGTTGCCGGCCGTCGCACTAAAGCGATTGAAGGCGGCTCAAATCTTCGCCTCGCCTGCCATCTCGATCGAGCGCCATAGCACGCGACGAGAGTATATTCTTCGCGCCGAGGAATCGGGTGGTTCTACCGCCGACATCGGCGCTTATTGCGGATTTGTCGGTATGGACGGCACACCTCTGCCGAGCCTGCAGCGGGCACAGTCGGTTGGCGTGAACGGCCCGCATGCAATTGTGGTTGCATCTCGCCTTGCACGCGTTCAGATGTTCCGCACGGAAAATATGTGCGAGCTGCTGATAACCTGCCACGAATTGAAGCCCGTGGAGTACCAGGAGAAGCCGGTCCTCAAAAATCGCATCCTCTTCCATGGGAGCAATGCAGTACTCCCTCCAAACCCAGAATCTTTGCCCAGCTTCTTGAATCGTGCTGGCGAACCACAAGAAATCCCCGCTCAATTCAGCGAAGCAATTGTGCGAACGTCACGAGGTCTATCGTGCCGCGGATGCAGGCACGTGCATGTGCTGGAGTCCGGGCTGACAACAACAACGACCTCTACCATCCATGTATTGGGTCGAGAGTAAAAGATAGAGGGAATAGATGGCATTGACTGAATTGAATTGGGCGCACATGAAGTGCGCCATCGAGTCCTTAATCGTTACAGGCTCTGAGCTGGATTGTGTGGCGGTCGTCTTCGCAACTCTGCAGGCCTTGGCCGTACGATCTCGCAACCCGTTAGAGTATGAGGCTCTCGATTGGCCGGCTTTGGTGGAAATTACTTGCAGAGGACCCCTCGCGAACTTTGATGGGATGCTCCGCAGCTACCGCTCTACCCTGATCTGGGTGCCTGGCGCCGTAGCGCGTCTTGAAGACTGTCGCCGCAACCTATTTGCTGCCAACTTCTGCTTGTGGTTTGCCGCTGACCTAGACGCCGACGAACTCGAAAATCCAATTGCAGAGTCGCTGCGGGAAATGAAGGGACTCCTGGAGCAGCTTGCCATGTACGCAGATGCGATGGGTAAGCCGGCAATTGCAGAACAGGCACGCAACAGCCGGGGAACAGAACGGAAGGAGCGGAACAATGTCTTGGGTTAGAGTAACCGATCTTGAGTGCTTTCTGCGAGAGCATGACCTGCTACCCGCGATTGGGAATTGTCCTGAGTGCGACGCTGTCCCAGGACAGGTACACAAGGCTGCGTGTGATGTAGAGCGATGTTCTGCGTGCGGATGGCAGCGCGTACGATGCCGGTGCGAGACGCACGATAACCGCTTTGCTCGGTGGACTGGCTTTTGGCCGGGTGAACTCGAATGCCTTGCGGTGGGCATGCTCTCCCGATGGGAGCCTGATCCGAGCAGGCCGACGATGGCTGACAAACTTTGCCGCGATCCCAAGGTTGATGTCGAACGCCTTTACTCAGAAGGTCTATCGAAAATCTTCTTCATAAAGCCCATGCAACCTGAACGGAACCGAAAGGCTGATATCGGTCAGAACGCGATGAACCCTGATCGTGCAGGACAAGCAGACGATCCAATTCCCTCGCTAGGTGAAGTCTTCGAGGATCCGGCGATCTCTTTCTGGCTTAAAAGGGCGCTCAATGTCCTCCTAGAGCGCGATCCGGTTGATGCGCTCAACGACGTCACACTGCTAGCGCGAATTCTGGACCGGGAATGCAAGAAAGCGCTTCAGGGCTAAATGCCGCGCGTGGGAACCCAGATGATTTCATGTATCCAGCCCGAACCATATCGGGAAAATAAAACCTTAATAGGAGATTTGTGTGAAGTACAGATCCATTCGTGCTTTGCTGTTCGTTAGCAGAGTGCTCGGATGCTTTGTTCAATGTGAACAGGGCAACATGATTTATGAGTTTGTGGCGACGGTAGATGGCCGCTTTGATCATTGGTTTGACTCACCAACAACGGATTACTCGATCCGGGCAGCAGTCGATAAGCTTGGTTTCTGGCCGCTCTTCTGGCAGATTCTGGTCATGTCCGATTTGGCATTGGGACGTCAGCGGCAAAGACGCAACGAACTGATTGAAATTAAGAGCCTGATGTATTCCTGTCATGGAGACCGCGAATTGATTGCCGATCGACGCGAGCGGGCTTCGAAGATGACGCCGCTACAAGCGTGCCAGTGGCTGATCGCAAGTATCAAGGCATTTGATGGAGCTGCCCACAGAGGTTCGAATCGTGCCATACGCGTAGCAGGCGAGAATGTGCGGGCTGCGGCCATCGAATTGATGCTATCCCTCCGAAACCAGAACGCCGGAGTCTCTGCGCTCCTCAACAAGGAATTCAGCGCCTAACCATCCCGACATACTCAAGCGTCTTCTATGCCACTCCTGCGTGACTATCCCGGCGTTGGCAAGCAGAGGTTCGTAAACCTTTCAACGATTCCAAAATAGCCGGGAGCGTGGAATACCGCTTTTAAATACTTCAGAGAGGAAGTGTTCGATGGAATTCACGGAACGTGCAGTTGAAATCCTTCAGGCAACCAGTGATGGGGATGAACTAGCCCCCACACATCTTTCCTTGGTGCAAGCCGCAGTCAATGGTCATCTAAACGAGTCCGGCGAAGCCGCTTTCGCAGAGCTTCACCAAAATGCAACAAAGGCTGGTGGCTATACGGCTCCGTGGTTTCACGGAATCGAGCACCTCACAATCGAACGCCTGGGCTTCGTCTGCTGGAAAGGCAGGCAGATCGAACATTTTACCCTGCGCAATTTCGCCTACACGGAGCGGGGCAAGCAGGCAGCTGAGGAACTGGCAGAGCGATGCCGCACGCTTGAAAAGCGCAACATCGCTGTCGGCTGGATCAATGTTGCCTTGGACTGGCCAGAGATCTCATAGTCTAAAATGTCCGAGCTTTCCGTAATTGTCGATCGCCACCGGTCCAAATCCTTCCCCACAACATGCAGCGCAGGAGAACCAATGACGAAAGAAGTGTGTCCAAAAATAACCGTACCGCCGAATGGTAACGAAAAGACGCTCACGGTCGCGGAACAGCCGTGGAAAGCCTTCCCAAAGTTCTACTCCGAGGTTATGGAGATATGGTCCATGGACGGAAATGAGATGCCTCAAAAACTCATTGCGGAAATTCCCATGGACCCGGATGACGATCTGGGAGAGATTGAGCAACACGCGCAGTTGCTGGCGTCACTCCCTCAACAGCTACGAACGTTGCGGGAAGCGCCCGCGCCTCCCGACTGGAGCAGCGTGGATGACAGCACCGGCCAATTTGCCACGTTGCTTCATTGGCTCGGTAAGGAATATTTGCCCTGGTATCGGATTGAGCGTCGTGCCGCGCTTGCCGAGGCAGTTACCAATCGCGAGCACAAACCCACGCTATAATGAGGAGTTCTTCGAAATGCCAAAGAGCGTCAACAAAGTAATCCTGGTCGGCAATCTCGGGAAAGATCCCGAAATTAAATACACCCCCAGCGGCAGCGCCGTGGCCAAATTCTCGCTGGCCACCAATGAACGATACAAGGACAAAGCCGGCGAATGGCAAGACCGCACCGAATGGCACAATATTGTCGCCTGGCAGCGGCTGGCCGAAATTATTGGGGAGTACGTCAAAAAGGGAACCAAGCTCTACATCGAAGGCCGCCTGCAGACCTCATCATGGGACGACAAGGAGAGCGGCCAAAAGAAATATCGAACCGAGGTCGTTGCACAGGACGTTGTCTTACTGGGTGATAGCCGCAGGGACGAAACCTCACCAG
>Ga0206954_1219_pt1 | contig 13244 bp, 10 predicted proteins | sample Alteio_BWOrgHeat_37_FD_153250 | JGI IMG/M metagenome (GOLD analysis project Ga0206954, IMG submission 153250) | Enriched cells from forest soil in Barre Woods Harvard Forest LTER site, Petersham, Massachusetts, United States -... | ecosystem: Environmental > Terrestrial > Soil > Temperate forest >...
TTATCATTCTCAGCATTATCCATCCCCATTTTCGCACAACAAGATGTAACACCATCAGCCTCCACCCCCACACCAGCTCTAATTACAACAAGTGTTGACAAATCATCATATACGCTAGGAGATACAATCGTAATCTCAGGTCAGGTACAATCAGTAGTACCTGGAAATCAATTAACCATACAGATTCTAGATTCAAACAATAATCTCGTTCAAATAGCACAGATTGACGTTTCACAAGATGGTAAATATACAGACACTATCAAAGCTGAAGGCACATTATGGAAATCAAATGGGATGTATACAGTCAAGGTCCTATATGCTCCCAATGTAACTGCACAGGCTACTTTCACTTTTCAAAGTACACCTATTACTACAAGTAACGTATTTCAGCTCAAAGATCCCAACAGTCAGCAGACTTTCAATGTCAATTACACAATAAGTGGAGGGGCTGTAAAGACCATGACTATAGATGCTCAGAGTTTATCAGTGATTGTTTCAATAAATTCCACAAGTGACGGAACAATCACACTACAATTACCAAGAACATTGATCGATTCAAAGACAAATTCAGGTCAAGATGATGCATTTATCATCCTAATAGATGGAGCTGAAGTCAAACCACAAAGTGAATCCGCAGATAATGATTTTAGAAACATAACAGTTCAATTTCTACAAGGAGATCAGGATATCGAGATAATCGGTACACAGATAGTTCCAGAGTTTGGCCCAATCGCAGCTCTAGTACTTGCAATTGCAATAGTATCAATTATTGCAGTGTCAGCAAAGACTGGACTAAGATTTATGCCAAAATACTAGAACTAAAAGTCAAATTTTCTTTTATCAATACATAAATACTCAAGATCCTTGAGTATTGGCTAGCAAGTATGAAAAGATCAAGTGTCTTTTATTTAGCATTATTGATGATTACTGCAAGTATTACAGTAATTACATTACCAGTTTATGCGCAAGTGGGAGGTCCATCCAATCCTAATGCCAACGTAACAACAGCTTACAAGGTTTTACAAACTGAAGCTAATCAGACCGGAGTGAGTAAATCTACGTTATCACCGTTAGCTATCAACACAGATTTGCCTACATACAATCAAGGAGACACCATTGTAATGACAGGGCATGTAAGAGATCCCCAAAATGCAACAGCTGTAACCCTCAGAGTCTTTAATTCATTGAAAAATCTCATAGCAGTTGCACAGTTACTTCCAACTTCAGATGGAAGTTTTACCAAGACATTTTTAGCTACAGGGCCGCTTTGGAAAGATGCCGGCAATTATACAATAATAGCTCAATACGGATTATACACAAATACAAATGCTACATTCCACTATAATGGTGGAAACGGTGGTTCTACCATCACTAAAGCCATCAATGCAACATATGCATTACAATCAGGCAGTCAGATTTACAATATTCCATACATCATAAAAGGAGGCACTGTTAGCAGCATGAACATTTTTGCACAACAATATACTTTGGAGATTACATTAAGCACTAATGCGGATGGTTCCATCACAGTTACACTACCTAGAAACATGATCGATTCAAAAGTACCTCCGCCTCCAAATCCTGATGCAAATCTGACAGGTGCAAAGATAGATACTACAGGATTAGAAGACAGTTCGTTCATAGTAACAGTCAACGGTAAACAAGTTACCCAGTTCAGTGAGACTAAAAATCAAAGTGTGAGAATACTTAGTATCCCATTCCATAATGGAGATTCCAAGATTGACATAGTCGGTACAATCGCAGTTCCAGAGTTTGGCCCAATCGCAGCTCTAGTACTTGCAATTGCAATAGTATCAATTATTGCAGTGTCAGCAAAGACTGGACTAAGATTTATGCCAAAATACTAACCATTTTTCACATCTACAAATATTATCAAATTTCATAAAGAAGGAATTAACCATAGAAAAGACTCTTGCCAATAAACATCATGAAGATAATTAAATCTCCAATAATGAAAAACTTTACAATCTTAAAAAAATCAAATAAGACATTGATCTGAAACTTCAATTTACAAATATGAACCCCACCTAGAAATATCAACAAATATTCAGATTATAGATTATTATACAAGACCAATGAAATACAGATAATGGATTTTGAATTTGAAGAGTTTGATTCTACCGAGGACATATTTATTGCCATGTCTACAATGGCCCCACCAATGAAAAACGTTTTGCCAATAAATTCATACAAAGGATATATTTTTTCAATAATACCTCTAACACCGGCTTCAGGAAATTCGTATCTGATGATATACGTAAAAGGAAAACTTGATGGAAAGTTATTAGAGTTTGACATGAACCTAAAAAAATTCAAAAATGTAGAAACCGCAGAGAGATCAGATAAGATCTATTTTGTTGTCCTAACCCCAAAATCAAATACTATTGCAGACGCAGCAATTAGAGCATTAGAGAAAAAATCTATCTAGTATAAGAAGGAGCATTCACAGATCTACTCCTTGTGTATTTCTCCATTATATCTTCTGGAAGCTTACCGTTGAATAGATCTTTTGACAAACCTCGCAAGTATCTCATTATTGCCCAAGTTCCAGCTTTTATCATACCATACATGACAAGTTTCATTGGAGGACCAAAAGTCTTGTTTCGTATGATTATAGGAATTATGTCATTGATAACTCTAAGATTGTGTTCCCAAGATTTCCAGAATAATGTGAACTGAGCTTCGTTGAGATTACCAAAGTGCATTGAATTCTTTTCATTAAAGTCTTGATAGAGTAATGGTGCAACAAGACCACGCATTCGTGTTTTCTTGAAATCTTCAATCAAATCTATTGTATACTGAGTTTCATCAGGAGTCTCATCAGGCCAGCCAATTATGATAGTAGCCGCTGGGAACCAATGATTCTCATTTAATATCCTAGCACCTTCTCTTACAACCCAACCCCATTCATCAGTTGAAAATGGTTTTGTTTTTACACCAAGATGTTTCTTAACCATTCTTGGTGCTACGGTTTCAATTCCAAGATTTGTGGCAAGCCACTTTTCATCACTCATGCCATTTACTTCAGACATATCATGCAAAAGTTTTGGATCAGCGCATACAGCGGAAAATGTCATGTGAGTGGTTCCAACAAATCTTGCACCCAAAGACTTTAGACCTTTCCACAATTCAATTATCGCATCATAATTTGGTTGAAAGTCTCTATTATCACATCCATAGAGAAGCATTTCATCAGAATGCAACCAAATAGAATCAAATCCATAATTCAAATTCATTTTTGCTTCTTGTTGTAATCTCTCTAGTGGCAAATCTTTTTTTGATCTTTTGTTGACATCACAAAAGTCACATCCTCGTCCACATCCTCGCATTGCTTCAATTAGAGAGTTAACAGTAGGCCCCTGTATCATAGGAATATTTTGAATATTTTTAACAAAACAGTGCATTAACTCTGGAGCGTCACCCTTTTCAAGATCGTGGAAAAGGTCTAAAGCTAATTCATCTGCTTCTCCTACTACAACAGTATCAATTCCATGGATTTTCATTCTATCAGTTTTTGCAAGTTCCCATGCTCCATTGCCACCGACAACAACATGAAAGTTATACTTCTTTTTTAGCTGAATTATTTTGGCACACATTCTCTTGAACTTCATTGCAACGTAAGAGAGTTTTTCGGGGGACATGGTAGTAGTCACAGGAGCCATACCAAGCGGATCCATTACATTTATTCCAACTACCTTAGTATCAGGACCAATACATTTTTCAAGATAATCAGGATTTGCAATAAACACATCTTCCCTTTTGTAACCCTGCAACAATGCAGATTCCACTCTACGTAATCCCACTTGAGCGACCTTTGCTTCACCAGTTATCTGATCAGTCTCAACTGGAGGACAGAATACCTTGTCAAATACCCATTCAGGGACTACTTCGTAAGGACCACATGCGATAAAACCATAAAGAAAATTACCCCTATAGTTAGTCATGAGGCTACGATCTGCAGTTAGAACTATTCTCCTTCCTGCCATACCTTTCTTCGAGTTCTTTCTACTATGATATAAATCGTTTACCTGAGTACATTATTTTAAAAAATTTTTACTTTTGACATATAAACAGGCAATATAATACTACAGACAATGAGTGGAGTAGAACCACGACATGTTGAAGCACATCAAAAAGAGAGTAGTTCGATAAGAGATTTCGTATTCGGGTTTGGTGACGGTATAAACACATCATTAGGGCTTGTCGCAGGCGTTGGAGGAGCAGAAGTATCTTCAAACATAATCATACTTGCAGCAATTGTTGCCATGTTTACAGGTGCAAAAGCAATGGCAGTTCAAAACTATCTTGCTGTAAAATCACAGAGACAAATTTTAGATTCAGAAGTAGAGCGTGAAAAATGGGAGATGAGTAATGTTCCAGAAGCAGAGAGAAAAGAAATAGAAGACATATACAAAGCAAAAGGATTCACAGGCCAAGATTTAGAGAAGATTGTTGACAAGATAACATCAGATAAGAAAGTTTGGTTAGATACGATGCTTACAGAGGAGCTTAAATTGAATTTAGAAATAGTTGGAAGTCCTCTAAAAAGTGCATTTCGTATGTTTGGTGCTTTTCTTGTTGGAGGAATTCTGCCAATCATACCATATTTCTTTTTGAGTGGACATGTTCCGCTCTTTGTAGCAATCGGGTTTAGTCTTGCTGCGTCTTTTGTAATTGGTGCAATAAAATCAAAGATTGCAAACATCAGCATGTTACGAGGAGGATTAGAAATGGCAGGACTTGGTACTGGTATTGCCCTCATAGGATATGGAATAGGCTCAGAATTGGGGAGCCTTGGAATTATTAAAGCCTGATTTTCTTTCTCATGCTTCTATTAGCAATATTAGCTGCAAACGCTCCTGCACCAATACCATTATCAATATTAACAACAGATAGTCCCAAAGTACAACTCTGTAACATAGATGCCAGTGCAGCAACTCCTTTTTCCCCATAGCCATATCCAACAGATGAAGGAACTCCAATTACTGGTATGTCCACCAATGATGACACCACAGATGCAAGCGCCCCTTCCATTCCAGCAACCACTATGATTGCATCCACCTCTTCATGTATTATTTTCTTTATTACAGGGAAAAGTCTGTGAATTCCAGCTATTCCAATATCATAGCTGCAAATGCATTGACACCCCATAGACTCACACACTAGTCGTGCTTCTTCTGCCACACCAATATCAGAAGTTCCCGCTGTAAGTATTCCCACTTTTCCCCCAGTAAAATGTAGTTTCTTAGAGAAAAGTATGGTGGTAGTATTTTTTCCGGTATGTATTTTTAATTTGTTCTTTCTAGAAAAAAATAATATTTTTTTGTAGTGATTTTTATTTATTCTAGAGACAATGATAGAATCGGCTTTTGATACAGTTGCGAGAATTATTTTCTTGAGATCTACAAGCTCTTTTTTTTCAGCAAATACAACCTCTGGAATTCCTCGTCTCATCTTTCTACTCAAATCAATTTTGGCAAAATCTTCAATTTTTTCAACAGAGTAAAGAGAAAGCAATTTTTTGGCTTTAGATGCATCTATCTTTCCAAGCTCAAGTGATTCTAGTATTTCAGTAAGATCCAATGCTATGTAGTAATTAGATTGTAGTTAAAAATTTAATCAGTGCTCTAGATTTGAGATGGCATTCTTGACGCTTTCCACTCCCTTCTTGAACCATTCTTTTTCGTTCGAATCCAAATCCAGTTCTATTATTTTTTCAACGCCATTTTTGCCTATGACTGCAGGCACACCGATTGAGACATCAGAATAACCATATTCTCCATCAAGATATGTTGCAACTGGAATGACCTGCTTTGTATCATTCAATACTGCCTCTATTATGACAGATATTGCGTTACCCGGGGCATGGACCGTTGCACCCTTGAGTTCTATCACTTTTGCTGCAACCTGCCTTGTACCTTGCACTATTTCTTCGATTTTTTCTTTTGTCAAGATTGAAGGTAATGGCATTCCAGAAACCGTAGAAAATCTTGGTAACGGCAACATATTTTCGCCGTGTTCACCTATGACAAGACCCCGTATTGAATTCCTAGAATAACCTGTAGACTCGTGGATGAATTGTGTAAAACGTGATAAATCAAGCATGCCGCCCATCCCAAATACCCGGTTCTTCTGAAATCCCGAAACTTTGTACGTGAGATATGCCATTGGGTCTAATGGGTTGGTTACTGGGACTATCATGGCATCTTTGGCATATTTCTGGATGTTTTCTACAACACCCTTGACTATTGACGCATTTATTTTCAGGAGATCCATTCTTGTCATTCCAGGTTTTCTTCCAGAACCTGCAACAACAACCACGATATCAGAGCCCTTCATTTCAGAATAATCATTTGATCCCCTGACGTTCACATCAATTCCTTTTTCTGCCAACATATGGTTTATGTCCATAGCCTCTCCTTGTGGAAGGCCCTGAACTACATCAAGTAGTAATATCTCATCGGTGACTTTTCTAAGAGCCGTAAACAGTGCTGCCGCCCCGCCCACTTTTCCTGAACCAATAATTGTAATCATAAAAGGCCCTCCATGTAATCTCTAATTAAACTTGACTGTCTCTTGTTAGATTTGGAGTATTTCATATTGAAACCAAATCATGAATCAAATTACAATTTATATGCATTCCAGTATGTTTAGAAAATCATGGTACTTGTAATTGATGCACAGATAGCTGGAATCTCAGGTGATATGCTACTTTCTTCATTAATTAACATGGGTGCAAACAAGTCCAGAGTTATAAACGGCGTATACTTAGCTGAAGAATATCTTAAAGGTTCCAAAATTGTAAAATTAGATTTTGAAAAGATCAACAAGTATGGAACAGCTGCAACACATCTTGTTTTAGAGACAAGTGAAAACCTTCATGAAAGAAAAGGAATTGAGATTCAAGAATGTATACTATCCACATCAGATAAGATAGGATTGTCTGAAAAAGCCAAAGTTTTTGCAAAAGAAAGCATCAGATCATTACTTCATGCAGAGTCAAATATACATGGAGAACCTCTAGAATCAGTACACTTTCATGAAGCATCAAGCATTGATACTGCCATAGATATCATAGGTTCTGCCATTGCATTAGATGATTTAGAATTATTTTCAGATGAGATCATTTCAACTCCAGTGGCAGTTGGTGGTGGTACCCTAACATTTTCGCATGGAACAGTATCTAACCCTGCAAGCGCAATTTTGGAAATATTACGTGGTTCTGACATGATAATTTGTGGAGGACAAGCAAGGCAAGAACTTACTACTCCCACTGGTGCAAGCTTACTTGTAAATCTAGCAGACAGGTGCTCAGAATTTTACCCAGCAATGAAAATAAAGTCAATAGGATACGGTGCTGGGAGTAAGGATTTTGAGGGTTTTCCTAATGTTTTAAAAATTGTCAGGGGAGAATCAACAAATGAATTTCAACTAGATACAGTACAGATTCTTGAAACAAACCTTGACGACATATCAGGTGAGATAATAGGACATATGATTGACAAGTTGATTTCAAATGGAGCAAAAGACGTTACGGTGACAAGCGGTATAACAAAAAAAGGAAGACCAACAAATCTCGTTTCTATAATATGTGATTCATCTGTTACAAATAGCTTAATCAGCATGCTCGTTTCAGAAACTGGCACTTTGGGCGTACGGATAAGATCATCTAGTCGCTATATAGTTCCAAGAATAGTTGTTTCAATACCCATAACAGTACACGAAAAGAATTTCACGGTAAGATGTAAAATTGTAAAACACAATGAAACAATAAAACATTTCAAAGTAGAATCAGATGAAGTCAAAACAATCGCAGATTCATTATCATTATCATTCAAAGAGGCATCATATTTGATATCAGATGAAGTCAAACGGAGATTGAACATAAAATGAAACAGATAGAAGATCTTATAGATTGGTTTTACGGAAAAGAAAAAGCTTTGGTAGCTCTTTCAGGCGGAGTGGATAGTGCTCTTGTGGCATATGCAGCTCAAAAAGCATTAGATAAACAAGCTGTTGCTGCAACTGCGGACTATAAGACACTCTCTCAGGAAGAATTACAATCTGCAAAGAGTGTTTGCCAAGAGATAGGAATCAGACACATAATTATCGAATACAATGAGCTAGATAATCCTGACTTTGTAAAAAATGATCAATACAGATGTTTTCATTGTAGAACAGAATTAGCAGAGCACCTTCTGGCGTTATCAAAAAAAGAAAAAATTGGTGTAATTGTAGATGGTACAAATCTTGATGATCTTACAGAATATAGACCAGGATTAGTGGCACTCAAAAAAAATGGCGTTCAGAGCCCACTCGTAGAAAGTGGATTTACAAAATCGGATGTAAGAAGAGTAGCAAGTGAGATAGGTCTTTCAATTCATGACAAGCCATCCAATTCTTGCTTAGCATCACGGATTCCATGGGGTAGTACCGTTACGGCTGAAAAGCTTGTAAGAATAGAGAAAAGCGAGATTATGATTAAACAGCTTTTTGGCATAAGACAAGTACGAGTTCGTGACTTTGGAAATAGTGCAAGCATAGAAGTAGATAAAAACGAAGTTATTTTTTTAAATGATAAAAAAAACATGCTAGTCCTGGAAAAATACATGAATGGATTAGGATTTTACAATATCATGATTGATCCTAACGGCTATAGACCAGGCAAACTCAATGTGATAACAGATTGATCTATCTAGATAATGCTGCATCTACACCCGTCCATGAGAAAGTCATAGAAGAGATGTTGCCGTATTTTAGAGAACAATATGGAAACCCCTCTTCCATACACAGACATGGCAGACTTGCAAATGCAGCCATTCAAAATGCAAGAAAACGAATTTCTTCACTCATCAATGCAGGTAGTAATGAGATACTCATAACATCTGGCGGAACAGAATCAAACAATACTGCAATCCAGGGCATAGCATCACAGAGTAAAGGAAGACACATCATAACATCATCAATAGAACACGACGCTATACTAGAACCATGTAAGAGTCTTGAAAAGCAAGGATATAGGATATCTTTTCTTCCAGTAGACAAATACGGTTTTGTAAATCCTGAAGATCTCAAAAAAGAAATTTCAAGCGACACTTGTCTAATTACAATAATGTATGCAAATAATGAAGTTGGAACTATACAGCCAATAAAAGAAATGGTTCAGATTGCAAAGGAGAAAAACATTGCTTTTCATACAGATGCAGTTCAGGCAATAGGAAAAATTCCTGTAGATGCCAAGGAACTTGGGGTTGACTTGCTTTCTATATCATCTCATAAGATAAACGGGCCAAAAGGTGTAGGTGCATTATACATCAGAAATGGTGTAAAGATATCGCCTCTAATATTAGGAGGAGGTCAGGAAAGCGGACTTCGATCAGGCACAGAAAATGTGGCAAGCATTGTAGGATTTGGAATGGCGTGTACACTTTCAAAGAACAACATGGATGTAAATACAATCCACCTCAAAAAATTAACCTCAAAATTGACCTCAAGAGTTTTACATGAAATACCCGCTACTACCATTAATGGGCATCCAGATATGAGAACTCCCAATAATACACATTTTACTTTTCTTGGAGTGAATGGAGAGGATCTAATAATAAAGTTAGATGAAAATAAAATATCAGCATCTACAGGTTCTGCATGCTCCGTAAAAATACAAAAAGCATCCCATGTTTTAAAAGCAATGGGTTTTTCACATGAACAAGTTACAGGTTCATTGCGTCTCACAGTAGGAATAACAAATACCGAGCAAGAAATAGATGAAACTGTAGACACACTAAAAAAAGTTGTTCAAGAACTGCGTGCAGTATCACCATACAAGAGTAAGTACAACTTTTAGCTTTTAGGAATTTAATTAGGGTAGAACTTGAATTTTGTATTGGTTTTGATCTACAAGTGGCACTAGAGAATCCATTCCATTCCACACATAAACTTCTGCAGAATAAGCACCAGATGATGTTGGAACCCAGCTAATTTCTTCGTTAGTAGTAGATAGGTTCACAAGATTACCTTCTGACCATTTTAGGAAAACTACTTTGTTGCTACTGTCTTTTATTTGAACAATGTATGAAATTTTCTGTGAATTTTGATAATATTTGTTTGATATCATACCCTTGAAGTTTATTGTTTGTCCAACGTGTGGGCTTTGTAGAAGCGGTCTTCCGGACTGATCGCTAATCTGAGTTGATGTTGAGATTATTGGCATGGTAATTTTTGGCACATTTTGATTTGTGATTGTAGATGGAGTTTTAGCAGGAATTACCACGGTTGAGCCGATTATGACTGATCTACCATATTGATCTCGAAAATCATGATACCATGCTTGAACAGTGCCTCCCACAGGCGATATTAGAGTAGTTTTATCTTCACTACATATCCACGAAGGCATTTTAAAAATTCCCTGGAATATTCCAGTACCTGGTCCGGTTTCAGTTAATGTGAAACCGGTGGCAGCAAGTCCTCCATATGTAACTCCATTTATTGTACAATGTTGAAATCTGAATCCTTTAATCCAGACTTCTAGGAGTATATTTCCGCCATTATCGCCAACTGTATCATCAGCTGAAGAATTAGGATCATTTACGCTTGGGTACGTTATGATTGTATTAGCATCAGTAACTAGATCCGGATCATTGACTGTTATTGTAACATCAGAGCCAATTCTGTAACTTGGCGAATCAAGTGTAACTACACCAGTATGTGTTGTAAGATTGTGTTGTGATGTAACTGTTGTTGATGTTCCTCCTTGTGTACCTAAAATTGAAAAGTGTATTGCGTTGGCATCTGTAAGTTCAGTACTTACAAGAAATTTAATATTGCTACCAAAAGTTTGAAGGCTCTTAATTAAATTAGGATCAAACTGATTTAATTGATTTATTACTGCATATTGCATTGTTCCAGAAAACACGCCAGAGTTAGCAGATGTTTCTTGTAGTTCAGCTCTATAGATAGCATTGTTCACTAGTTGGTTGTTTTTATTTCCAAAAGAAAAGAGATCAAATACGATGGGTTGCGTATCACTTGGGTTTGAGATCTTACCTGAAGTATTGAAATCAATTTCTAGGAATACAGGTAGGTTTGATGACATTGATTCTATGGATGTTACTGCAGAATCGCTTATCTGAACTAGACCGTTACCGGATACAATTGTTCCAGGTGCTACGATTGTAACTGGCGAAGCACCAACAGAGCCAAAGTATAGAGTCATAGTAGTACTAGAAAATGAAGTTATTCCAAGCTGCTGTTGAAAAGATCTCAGATCATAATTAACCCAATTGGTTCCTTTTGAATTTGGTTGGTTAACATCAATTAGCAAGTCTTTGAGAGACTGGGCAGAAATACCAAGATTTAACGTAATTTTGTGGAAATTTGACATTGACTGAGATCTAGTATCAAGTATCAATCTTAGTGAATTGGCATCAAACACGGTAGATGGTACAGAAATTGAAATGGAGTTATTATAGAATTTAACATCAGAAGAGCTACTCAGTGTTATTGGGTTTCCAATTTTTAAAGTTGGAATTTTTGCTGAGGACCTAAAGACATCTAGTTGATCAACCAAATTTGAATTAACATTTTGATCATTGTCTACCAGAGTAATCGTTTCCCTTTGACCAGGACCAAATTGGCTCTGGCCACTACCAACAGTCAGACTTGCAGTAGAAGTACCTGACACAATAGAAGCACTTTGCAAATTATAAGTAATTGATCCAGAGTGAGACCTGGGAGCGTTAGGTAGTGTTCCTATGGTAGATACACCACCAAATGAGCTTTCAAAAATTCCAGTGTGTGGTCCTGTTTCTACAAAAGTTACTAGCTTGTTGTATATACCACTTAGTGATGAACTTGTTTGAACAGAATTAGTTTTCAGGGTAACAACATCTGAGGTGTCCATGCTCAATTTTCCATTATCCTTGAAGCCTAGACTATTCAGATAAGGTATCAGATTTACTAGTCCAGAACCACTTGCGCTCCTACCTGATTCTGCAAAGGCCTGATAGAATGTAGCAGGATTCGAACCAACATTAAAAGTCCATGAATCTTGAGAGGTAGGGTCTATGCTTAATTCAACGTCATTTATAGTTGCAAAAACATCCGAACTCGCAGGATATCCAGTCCTATCAAGGTTTAATGAGATATTTGGAATGTCAGAATAATCAAGATCAACACTTTGTGTACCTGTAGAGCGATCATATTCTATGTGAACATTATTGCTGAGTGTAAAAAGTTGGATAAGAGGCCACACATTCTGATTTATTCCTATTTGACCAGTTGGAACTTGTGGATTTACATTCAAAGAAGGAGGATTTCTTATCACATTATTTTGACTTGATGGAGTAGTAGGCGTACCGCTGCATAAACTAAAACCTGCGGTTCCCTGAGTAGTACCAGATAATCCAGCAGAATCAGGAATTGCGACTCCATCAGTTTGAGAGATGTCCATCCCCAGAACGGTAGAAGGAGTAGAGCTTGAACAAAAAACTCCGAAATCAATGCTTTGTCCAGAGGAACCAGATAGTGCTGCCTGATCAGCTTGTTTTGCACTATCAGTATTAGCAAAAAATGCATGCCAATTACCATCAGAGCCTTGTACCATCTGAAGATGCCTTCCATTTACTGAAACGTTTGGTTGCCCTATTGCCTGATCTAATTGAGTATTATCTTCCTGTACAATAACTTGTATTACCATAGGTCCTGAAATGTGATTAGTAAAGAGGCTATTTTCTGCAGAGACAAAGAGATTAGGGTGATCTGAATAGGCCTTCGCATCAGGTGGAGAGATCGGTGGTACAATCAATGCGAAAGCTAGAAGGATCACCAGAATTTTGTACAATTACAGGATATGAGAAGATGTACAAGATAACATTGTCGAATAATTCATACTGAATTTTACTAGCAGTTTATGTCATTTAGACACTGAGAAGTTTTAACTAGGGTCAGAAATCAAATGCGATGTGTGATAAAACACAAACCAATTATAATCACAAGCGGGATATTGGTATTAATCGGAATTGCAATAACTGCATATCAATCTCAGACAACTTCAGAAAATCTTTCAAACCAACAAAACACTCTAGGTGTTGGGACACAGATGACTATTACAAAAGAGATGAATTCAACGAGCAATCAGAATGGAGTGTATTCTATTCAGATAACAGATTTTAAAAATGATGATAATGTCAAGGCCATAATAATTGATCCTACCGGTACTTCAATAA
>Ga0206954_1214_pt1 | contig 13212 bp, 10 predicted proteins | sample Alteio_BWOrgHeat_37_FD_153250 | JGI IMG/M metagenome (GOLD analysis project Ga0206954, IMG submission 153250) | Enriched cells from forest soil in Barre Woods Harvard Forest LTER site, Petersham, Massachusetts, United States -... | ecosystem: Environmental > Terrestrial > Soil > Temperate forest >...
GACAAGCAGGAACATCGCTACCCTCAGGTCAAAAAGCCGGACGTCTGCATTTACCGATGCAATATTCTTAATGTAGGGAAAACAGGCTCCCGCGAGCACTGCTGCCAATAACATGGATATAAATACCACCAATGCGGTTTCCCCCATCACTTGTCCAAAGAGCTGGTTCCTGTTGCTACCCAGCACTTTCCGGATGCCGATCTCCTTGGCCCTGCCAACTGCCTGAACGGTGGACAGGTTGATGAAGTTGATGCACGCCATCAGCAGGATGAATACGCCGATGAGCGCCAGCGTCCACAGCGTTGCCCTGCGCGTAATATGATTGCCCGGATTCTCAAACCTTGTATCAAAGTGAATTTCCTTCAGTGGTTGCAGAAAATTTGTTCGAACCGCATTTGAGTTTTTGTAGTGTTTCTTGCTGAACGCAATCAGTTCACGATCGATCTCCGCAGGTTGGCTGCCTGGCGGCAGCAGCACAAAAATATTGAAGTTGCTGGTTGTGTTGCCCCAGTTCGTTGCCGTGTAACTGTATACTTTCGCGTTTTGCTTTGCTGTTTCCCGGGAAGTAATGATCCCCAGGGGATAGTCTGTGTTGGCTGGTGGGTCTTTAAGGATTCCGGATACTTTCACCGTTACGGCATTGTCGAGCAGCAGTGTTCTTCCGATTGCGTTCTTCCAATCTCCGAAATATTTTTCTGCCATCTTCTGAGTGAGAACGGTAACGTTCGGGTCTTTCAACACTGTTGCATTTCCCTGCAGCCAGTCGTAATGAAACACGCTGAAGAATTCGGGATCGGCAAAGAAGAACCCGGTACTCTCGATAAATTTCCGGTCGGGTGAATGGTTTTCTGATAGAACCGTCACCTGGCTTCCATAACTGGCAAGCAATCCTGTGGAGGTAATTCCTGGCAGATCGGTCCGCAGTGCGTCCAGTGCGGCAAACGGAATACCCGATGTATATGAGATCCCGTCCGAATGCTTGTCCTGCGTAACTACTTCGTATATGCTGGCATAGTTCGGCTGAAAAGTATCATAGCTGAGTTCGCTGCGGATAATGCAGAAAAGAAGGAGACAGGCCGCAATGCCAATGGCAAGACCGCTTACATTGATGAATGTGTGCATCCTGCGTCTCCAGAGGTTCCGCCAAGCGATCTTCAAATAATTTGTAACCATGGTTTATTTTTTATTGTTGTGATCATTCTGTTCGGATACTTTTTACAGGGTTCGACATCGCAGCCCGCACTGCCTGGAAGCTCACCGTAGCCAATGCAATGATCACCGCCGTAACACCCGACACGAAAAATATCCACCAGCTCATACTGATGCGGTACTCATATCCTTTCAGCCATTTCTCCATCGCCCATATCGCAACGGGGATCGCTACAACGATGGAAATCACCACCAGCTTTATAAAATCAATCGAAAGCAAAGAGGTGATCCTGGCTGCAGAAGCTCCCAGTATCTTGCGGATGCCGATTTCCTTCTTCCGGTTTTCCGCCATATAGGCCGAGAGGCCAAACAATCCCAGGCAGGAAATAAAAATGGTCAGCCCGGCAAAAAGACTGCTCAGTGTTGCCGTACGCTTTTCATCACTGAATTTTTTCTCATATTGTTCATCCACGAACAGTGCCGTGAACGGGTACTCCGGGTTGTATTTTTTGAATATTTTCCCCGCGATCGCTAGGTCTGCTGAAGTTGGTTTGTCGGAATTAAGTTTGATGTGCATTACATTGAACCATCCTTTCGGACCAACGATCACCATCGGCCGCAGGGGCATGTATGGCGACCGCAGGATAAAATCTTTTATCACGCCTACTATGTGCCAGTGCGAATTGTCCCCTTCGGAGATGATGTGTCCTATCGGATGCGGGTCCTTCATCAATTTTACCGTGGACTGGTTGACCATGCAGGCGGTTGAGTCGGTGAGATAGGTAACCGGGTCGATGTCGCGCCCTTCGACGAGTGTCATTCCGGCGGTCTTTACCAGGTCGCCTGCAGAGCAAAAGCGGTCAACGTCTATCTTGGAGTTAAGGTCTTTTCCGGCCCATTCAAAGCCCCAGGTGTCGCTCCATCCCTCTGTCAGCGGTGCACTCGTTTTTGAAACATTGGTGGCCGCACCGGAACTGATCAGCTCCTGTTTTATCAGGTCGAAGTTCTTTACGATATCCCCTTCCAGGAAAACATATACGAGGTTCTGTTTCGAATATCCCGATTCCCTTTCCTGCGCATAACGGATCTGCTTTTCAACAATAATGGTGCTGATGATCAGTATGATCGCGAAGGTGAACTGCACTACCACCAGCACCTTCCTGGCGGTGACGGGCGAAGAAGATCTTTTGAATGTTCCCTTGAGTATCTTGATCGGTGCAAAAGAAGAGAGGTAGAATGCCGGGTAGCTGCCCGCAATGATACCCGTGATCAGGATGAACACCAGGGCTGACAACCAGAAAAATCCGTTATTGTATTCGATCGCCAGTTGTTTGTGTGTAAGATCGTTAAAGCCTGAAAGGGACAATTGTACGATCAGGATGGCCAGTATCCCCGAAATAAGCGCGATCAGGATCGATTCGCCAAGGAACTGCCCGATCAGCGATGAGCGCCTCGCCCCCGCCACCTTGCGGATACCCACTTCCCGCGCTCGCTTTTCACTGCGTGCGGTCGACAGGTTCATAAAATTGATGCAGGCGATCAGCAAAATAAATATCGCGATCAATCCGAAAACGCGAACCGTGGCGATCCTGCCGCCGGCAGGTTTCCAATCAATAAACTTGCTGTACAACCAAAGCTTTGAGACGGGGTAGAGGAACACTTCCGTCTTATCCCCGGTCTGATGCTGGATGGTTATGTTTTTCACCTTTGCATTCAGCGCGTCGATGTTGGCATTCGGCTTTAGCAGTACATATGTCTGCGTGGAATTGTTTCCCCAGGAGCTGTCATCATTGTGATTCATCCGCATATACTCCCATGGAAGCAGGTACTCAAAATCAAACCGTGTATTGTTCGGGAGGTCCTTCATGACCCCGGTAACAGTGAAGTTGTTCTTATTGTCGATGCGCACCACCTTCCCCATCGGATCTTCGGTTCCGAACAGCTTATGCCCCAATTTTTCGGTGACCACAACGGAGTATCCGTTGTCGAGCGCGTGTTGGGGATTGCCCCGCAGCAGCGGGAAACTGAACATGTTCAGGAAGTCTGGATCCACCATGGTTCCTGTAACGGTCAGTCTTTTTTCTCCAACGGAAAATAGCAGCTGCTGGTTCCAGTTCACGCGGGTAGCCTGTTCTATTTCGGGGTAATCCTTTTTCAGCGTAGGCGCGAGGATTTTGGGGGTCGTGCTCCAGCACTGTTTGGCGCCGTCGAATACATCGCGGTTCCAGGCCATGTACAGGTTGTCCTTTTTCTCGTGGAACTGGTCGTGGCTCAGTTCATTCTGTATCCATAAAAGTATCAGCATCGCGCTGGCCATACCGATAGCCAGGCCTGCGATATTGATCGCAGAAAATCCTTTATTGCGCCAGAGGTTGCGGAATGCAATCTTGAAATAATTTTTTAACATACGGGGCGTTTGTCAGTTTCAATTAAGATGGTACCGCGAGGTTATTCTGAACGAAGACTTCGGGCAGGGTTTGCCCGGGCAGCGCGCAGGGCCTGCCATGCGATCGTCGCCATCGCGATCAGGCACGCGATCAGTCCCGCAGCAATGAACACCCATGGTGATATACTGATATGATATGCAAAATCGGTCAGCCAGCGGTTCATCGAATACCAGGCAATAACGAAAGCTACCACAGAGGCGATCAGTACCAGTTTTAAAAAGTCTTTCGATAACAACTGCACCACGCTGGCAATGCTGGCGCCGAGTATTTTGCGGATACCTATTTCCTTTACGCGCTGTGTAATCGTAAAGGCCGAGAGACCGAACAACCCCAGGCAGGCAATAAAGATGGCGATGCAGGAGAATATGGAGAATATCGCACCCTGTTTCTGTTCCGATCGATACAGCTTTTCGTAATTTTCATCCAGGAAAGTATAGGTGAAAGGTGTTTCCGGCAAATAGTGTTGCCAGGTCTTTTCCATATAAGCCAGGGTTGCGGGAAGGTGTTCTCCGCTGACTTTCATAGACAAATTTCCATAAAAGTTCCGCCGGGATGCGGGTATGCGAAAAAGCAACGGGATGATTTTCTGATGCATTGACTCAAAGTGAAAATCCTTTACAACGCCGATGACCTGCCCCTTTGTGCCGCCATAGCTGATCATCTGGCCTAGCGCCTCCTGTGGCGTTTTCCACGGTAAGTGTGGCAGTGTGGCCTCATTAAGCACAAAAGCATTGGTATCGGTAGGGAAATCCTTTGAGAAATTGCGGCCCGCCGCCATAGTAATCCCGTAAGTAGGCATAAAGTCATAATCTACCGTGATATATTTCAGATCAAAATTCGCCGGCTGAAGCGAGTCTCCATTCGGAACCAGCACAGGATTGGTGTCCAGCAGGCGACCCGTAGGTATCCTCGATGAACGGCCCACCAATTTGATCCCGGAATCCTTCAACAAGTCATTCCTGAACGCTTCATATGACGGGTCGAGAGCCACATTATAGGGTACCGTTACAATATGATCGCGGTCATAGCCCAAAGCTGCGGTATTGAGAAATCTCAACTGCTGGAACACGATCGTCGTTGCAATTATTAGTACAATCGATATAGTGAACTGTGTCACCACCAGTACCTTCCTGAAGGAAACACTGCTTTTTCCAACGCTCACTATTCCTTTCAGCACCTGGCTGCTCTTAAATGCCGACATAAACAAAGCAGGATAAATCCCACTGAGCAATCCGACCACAAAAGGCAGAAGCAATATGGGAACAAATACCTGCCAGCGCAGCAGACTTCCAAAAACCAGCGCCTGACCAGAAAGCCTTGCCAGGTAGGGAAGCAGCAACGCCGTAAGCGCCATGGCCAGCACGAGTGCAATACAGGTTACCAGTATAGATTCGCCGAGGAATTGCATGATGATTTCCTTTCGCTGTGCTCCCACCGCCTTGCGCACACCGATCTCCTTTGCACGGAGTACCGATCTCGCTGTGGAGAGATTCATATAATTGATGCACGCGATCAGCAGCATGAACAGTGCGATGATCGAAAAGATGGTGACCCGGGTGGCATCGCCGTTCTCCTCAAATTCATCATCCATATGCGAGGTCAGGTGAATATCAGTTAGCTTCTGCAGGTGCAGCTTGCTTCCTGTGGACCCCTTGAAACCGGGCGGCTGGTTGGGGAAATGAACATTCTTGTCGAGGAAAGTGGGGAATTGTCGTTCCATCCGCGCAGTCGGATAGTTTTCGGGCAGTTTTATGTAAGTAAAGAAGGCATTGTTGCCGAAATTGGTCAGTAATTGTTGGGCCCCATATACAGCAGAGTCTTTCAGCGTATTGAATGAGATCAGTATCTCGGGATGGAAATGGGCGTTCGAAGGAAATGGCTTGAATATGCCGGTTACCTTCAGGTTGAACTGCCGGTCCTGCCGGATGATCTTGTTCATGGGATCTTCATCACCGAAATATTTGCGCGCCATCGCCCTCGTCATCATTACGGAGTAGGGCTCGGCTAACGCAGTGTTTGGATTCCCCTGAAGTACCTCTACCGGGAAGAAGCGGAAGAAATCCTGGTCCGCATAATAGTCCTCCTTCTCATCGAATATCTTATCGCCAAATTTAAACGTGGAACTGCCATTTGGAAGCACTTGTGTTACATCCTCTATCTCCTGGAAATCATTTTTCAGCATCCGTGCAAACGGCGGTGCAATAGATGCGAGCTGCAAAGTCTGCACCCCGTTCGGCGTATTAAAGCTACGCGTGACACGGTATATTTTGTCTGCCTGCGGGTTGAACCTGTCGTAGCTCTTCTCATTGAGGATATACGAAAGGATCAGGAGGCAACAGGTCAGCCCAATGGTCAGTCCAAATACATTAATAAAGGAAATACCCTTGTACCTGGAAAGGTTACGGAGGGCGATCTTCAGATAGTTACGGATCATGTCTTTGCTTTTTTTTGAGTATTCTCCTTACTCCTGTGCATATCAAAGACCATTAGCAATTCCTGTATTCAGCTATACCAGTATGTTTTCTGTTACGGTCTGGCCGTCAAGCATTCGGATGATCCGGTGGCTGAACCGTGCATCGTGCTCGGAGTGCGTAACCATGATGATCGTAGTACCCTGCTCATTCAGGTCTGTCAGCAATTCCATCACTTCATTGCCATTGGATGAATCCAGGTTTCCGGTAGGTTCATCCGCGAGGATCAGTTTGGGCTTGTTCACTACAGCCCTGGCCACGGCCACGCGCTGTTGCTGACCACCCGACAGTTGCTGCGGGTAGTGGTTGCGGCGATGCATGATCTGCATCTTATCCAGTGCTGCCTCTACGCGTTCTTTGCGCTCCTGTGCTTTGATGCCAAGATAGATCAGCGGCAGTTCCACGTTTTCAAATACGGTAAGTTCGTCTATCAGGTTAAAGCTCTGGAAAACAAACCCTATATTCCGTTTGCGCAGATCGGCCCTTTTGCGCTCATTATAATGTGCGATCTCAACGCCATTGAAAAGGAAGCTGCCCCCATCGGGATCATCCAGCAATCCCAATATATTCAGCAGTGTGGATTTTCCGCAGCCGGAAGGGCCCATAATGGCTACGAATTCCCCTTCTTTTACTTCAAACGAAAGGCGGTTGAGCGCGATCGTTTCCACTTCTTCCGTGCGGTAAATTTTTTGCAGTTCGCTGATCTTTATCATTTTTTATTATTTGAATGAATGTATAACCGGAATTATATGCTGAAGTGTATTGGGCTGAACAATGAAAAACTGTTTAGCTCCTGCTCATCCCCCTCTGAAGTCATGGCGCACGCCGCCTGCTGGCGCTCGCACCGGACCGAAATCTTGCTTTTGATGTTGGCATTGGCACATTCCCTGGATGGGGCGATAACGCCCAGGCAGAATACGAGCGCCCCTATGTACACCGGCCGAATCAGTTTTGGTTTCATGGTTTTGGCTATTCTTTTTGTAAAATGAGTTCCTGCATGTCTCCATAGGTCTCATAACTCGAGGTCACTACCTTGTCTCCCGCTTTCAATCCCTGCAACACCTCGTAATAATCTGTGTTCTGGTTGCCCAGCTGGATATCTGTCTTATAGGCCGTTTTGCCGTTATCGCTCAACTTAAATATCCAGCTGCCCCCTGTTTTCTGGAAAAATCCGCCCTTGGGTAACAACAGAGCCTGTCGTTCTTCGCTGAGGTTCAGCCGGATCTGGAGCGTTTGCCCGCGACGGATCCCCTGCGGCGTTTCACCGACAAATTGCATATCCACCTGGAACTTCCCACCGGTCGTTACCTGCGTGAACACCTTGATGATCTTTAGTTTATAGTTCTTTTCGGCAAAGCTCGCCTCGCCCGTAAGACCGGTGAATATCCTTGAAATATAATGCTCATCTATATCAACACGTACTTTGTAGCCTCCCTGCACATCGATCTGGCCCAGGCGGTCTCCGGCGCGTTTTGATTGCCCTACTTCCGCATCGAGCGATGTCAGCTGGCCATCGGTTTGCGACCGGACAGTGAGATCACCCACCTTGCGCCGCATGATCTGCAGCCCGTTTTGTGCCCTCTCATAAGACTGCTTGTCCTGGTCAAACTGCTGCTTCACCGAAACAGAATCCTGCTTCAGGATCTGGTCGGCAAGCTTCTTTTTCTGCACCTGGTAGTTATAAGCATTCTCGGCAGATCTGTATTCCTGTGATCCGATGGCCTTTTCTTCATACAGATGCTTATCCAGCCTGTATAGCCGCTCTGCTTCCTTGAGCGCATTGTCCACGTCTGTCTGCTGGTTGAGCTTGCCGACGGTATTCTGCTGTGCTGCATTGCGAGAGATCTGCATCTGCGTGAGCAGGTTGAAGACGCCGGTTTCCTGCGTGGCAAGGCTCAGCTCCAGGTCGGTATTGACCAGTTTCATGATGGGCTGTCCCTTTTTCACCATCGCCCCGTCTTCCACGTACTTGACCTCCACGCGGCCGCCTTCGATCGCATCGAGGTAGATGGTTGTCAGCGGCATCACCACGCCATTTACCGGGATATATTCCTGGAAAGAGCCCTTTTTTACTTCACTGATGGTCAGGCGCTCCGTGTCAACGCTCAGTTTGGACTTGCCCGCAGTGGCATAATAAGCAAATCCGATCAGGGCTATGAGGGCAACGATGCCGAAGATCAACAACAGGCGTTTAAGGCCCCATTTTTTTTTCTGAATGACCCTGTCTACCATGATGACTTATACGATTAAAAGAGTTATTTGTTACTGGTTTTAAAATATCATGCGTAGATACGCACGATATAATAATGCACATGAGAAAAATAATAGCTTAGCAGGTAGAAATTGCGATGCCAATTTATTCATCCCTGATAAACAACCAGTTAGAATGCGGCCCCTCGGAACCCTGTTCATTTCCGCACACGTACTGTTCGGTTTCGATACACGGCGTTTCGCCTATTTTTCACTATAATTACTCATTTACAATATTTTAGATGACTGGTATGTTTGTGGCAATGACGCTGTCTCTGCCTTTTTTACATAAAAATGATCGATTCGGGCGTGGGGTACCACCGGTCAACCAAATGAAATTATGAGCCTGAAAAAAGCGTCTGTCCTGATCATCGATGATGAGCCCGATGTGCTCACCGCGGTGAAACTGCTGCTCAAATCTGAGACAAAGCAGGTTATCACCGAAAAAAATCCCGAGAACCTGCTTTCCCAGCTCGCTTCGAACAACTTCGACATCGTGCTGCTCGACATGAACTTCAACAGCACCATCAACAGCGGTAACGAAGGCCTTTTCTGGCTGAAGAAGATAAAAGATACAGGATCCAGCGCCGCCGTGATCATGATCACCGCCTATGGCGATATCGACCTCGCCGTCCGCTCGCTCAAGGAAGGTGCCTCCGATTTCGTTGTAAAACCCTGGCACAATGAAAAGCTGCTGCTGACGCTGAACGAGGTACTGAAAAGGCGGCAGGACCACAAACGGGGCGCTAACAGCCCGTCTTCAGACGATGGAACGGCAGGTTCCGAACTAATCGGTGAATCTGACGTGATGCGGGATGTTTTTTTCAAGGTGTCAAAGATCGCACCCACCACCGCCAATATTTTATTGCTGGGAGAGAATGGTACCGGTAAAGACCTGATCGCAAAGGCCATTCACCAGAAATCACTGCGCGCCGACAAGCCCTTCATCAAGGTGGATGTGGGGGCTCTGACGGAAACGCTTTTTGAAAGTGAATTGTTCGGGCACCGCAAGGGAGCTTTCACCGACGCGCGCGAAGACCGTATGGGCCGTTTCGAGTCGGCCAATGAAGGGACCCTGTTCCTGGACGAGATCGGCAATATCTCACTGCACCAGCAGTCGAAGCTTTTGTCGGTGTTGCAGAACCGCCAGGTTACCCGCCTCGGCGCCAACCAGCCCTCGCCGATCGATATCCGCCTGATCTGCGCCACCAATACCCCCCTCACCGAACTCGCCAACGAAACGCGTTTCCGCAAAGACCTGATGTACCGTATCAATACCGTGGAAATAACCGTTCCACCACTGCGCAAGCGGGGAGAAGACATCACGCTGCTTGCACGCCATTTTGTGCAGGTGTATACCGAAAAATATATGAAGCCCAACCTGGAACTGGATCTGCAGGCCATCGGGAAACTGAAAACCTATCATTTCCCCGGCAATGTCCGCGAACTGCAGTATACCATTGAACGCGCCGTTATCATGGCTGATGAGGAAGTACTGCAGGCAAAGGACCTGATCTTCTCGCCGCTGGAAATGCCAAAATCTCTCCCCCAGGAATTTGAGGACCTTACGCTAAGCAATATGGAGAAGAATACCATTTTACACGTGATCGAAAAACACCACGGCAATATCAGCAAGGCGGCCAAAGAACTGGGCATCACCCGCACCGCACTGTACCGGAGGCTGAGCAAATACGATATTTAACCGCACCACCATGCTGAAACGCTACGAACTGAGCATACTGCTTAAGGTATTCCTGATGCTGGTGGTTCTATGCCTGTTCGCCTGGCTGGTGGTAAACGAATACTATATATACCTGATGATCGTGGTGCCGGTAGTGCTGTACCAGATCGGTGATTTTTTCAGGTTCCACAAAAAGGCACAGGAAGAGGTCAGCCAGTTCGTGGAATCGGTACACTACCGCGATTTTTCCAGGTTTTTCGATGAAAAGCATGCACCCCAGGAACTCCGCAGTCTCCGCAAAGGATTCAACGAGATCAACAGCACCTTCAAGGTCATCAGCAAGGAAAAAGAAACGCAGTACCAATACCTGCAGAAAATACTGGAGCTGGTAGATACAGGGATCATTTCTTATGAAATGGATAATGGAACCGTTGTCTGGATGAACGAGGCTTTCAAAAAAATACTGGGTATCCCGTACCTGAAAACGATACACTCGCTGGAAAAAAAAGATAATATCCTGTACCAGCGCATCCTGGCGCTTTCCAATGGCGAAAGCCAGGTGCTGACTATCGGGCGCGACCACAATCATTTCAAAATATTACTGTCTGCCACTGCATTTCAGACCGATGGGAAGAAATACAAGCTCATCGCCTTCAAGAATGTGAACGAGGCCCTCGAAGAAACGGAGTCGAATGCATGGCAGCGACTGTTGAGTGTAATGACACATGAGATCATGAACTCGGTGGCCCCCATCTCTTCCCTGGCGGATACGCTGAAGAACATGCTGGAACATTCCATGCAGGAGTTCGAAGGCCATGCACAGGCGGGCATGCTGGAAGACATTGAGCTTGGCGTGAACACCATCAAACGGAGAAGCGAGGGACTGCTGAAGTTCGCGGAAACCTACAGAAGCCTCAACAAGATCACCTCGCTCAACCTGAAAAAAGTATTTGTAAAGGACCTTTTCGGTAACCTCCGGCACCTGATGCAACCCACGCTTGCGCAAAAAGAGATCCAGCTCGAACTGGTTCTGAAAGACCCGGGGATGATGCTCCAGATAGACATTCACCTGGTGGAACAGGTGCTCATCAACCTCCTTGTGAATGCCATGGAAGCAGTGCGCGGCCGTGAAAATCCAAGGATCGTTCTTTCTGCCGCGGCCACTTCAGACAACAGGACCATGATCAAGGTCGCGGATAACGGCGTTGGCATGCCCGCAGAGCTGCTCGACAAAATATTCATTCCGTTCTTCAGTACGCGGAAGAATGGCAGTGGGATCGGGCTGAGCCTTTGCAAGCAGATCATGATGCTGCATAAAGGAAACATCCAGGTGCAGTCAACCGAAAACGAAGGGACCGCTTTTTACCTGCTGTTCTGATGGCTTATTTCAGCTCTTTTATTTTAATGCTTCTGAAGGAGACTTCATTGCCATGGTCCTGCAATAAGATGTGGCCTTGGGGTGCCATTCCAAAGCCCTGTACTTTTTCAAATTTGCTGCGCGCCACCAGTGCATAGAAATACTGTGTCCCGCGCTGGTAGTCGAGCACCTTGTAACCGTTCAGCCAATGCTCAATGTGATTGTCGGGATATACCACTATCCTTCCCTGGTTCCATTCACCTGGCTTTTTTTGTGATGCCGGAATTTGCATTGCGGGAATAAGATCGTACAGTGATGCCTGTTTGCGGTTGCCGCCGGCACCGAGCTTCGCATCGGGATGCCTTTCATCATCCAGCACCTGGTACTCGGGGCCGATAGCGCTTCCGCCTTTCTCCGCTATAAAATACTTTACCCCGCTGTTCGCTCCTTCCGTTATCCGGAACTCGAACTGCAAATCAAAGGCACCATATTCTTTATCGCTGATCACATCGCCGCCCCCCGGTTCGTCCTTGCCATTCCCTTCCACTGTAAAGGCACCGTTCCGGGTGTTCCAGCCCTTTGACGGGAACGCGGGTTTGCCATAACCACGCCATCCCTCCGTGTTTTCGCCGTTCCACAGCAGGCGTACGCCATTTGTTTTTTCCTGTAAGCTGAGATGGTTGGGAAGCAGGTCCACCACGAAGATGGAATCGGGCGGTGATGGCGAGAGGTGATCGGTCTGGATCCGGATATTGCGGAAGCGTATCCGGCGACCACCTTCTTCGGGCTTTGAAACCTGGTGGACCTGCAACGCAATAAATCCTTTCGGGGTCATGCCGTCTACCAGGTTTGCGCAGGGAACACCATTGACCCACGTGCGCATCACCGGACCGATGCATTCGATCCGGTATTTGTTCCATTGACCGTGCCGGTAAGCTTTCTTCGCGGGTGTATTGTATTCCATCGGGTACAGCCAGTTCCTTCTGGCCTCATCGTAAATGCCGCCGCTCCAGGCACGGGCAGAGGGGTCTATTTCCATCTGATAGCCGTGTACACGCCCATGATTATACGCTTCATTGCTTTCGCTCCGGAACTGAATGCCCGAATTGAGGCTGTCATTCGCCAGGAACTCCAGCTCAAGAATAAAATCGCCATAGTCACTGGTGGTCGCAAGAAACGAGTTGGGCTCACCCGGTACCGTAATGCCAATAATCTCGCCATTGTGCACTTCATAACGGGCATGCCCATTCAGGGATTTCCATCCCGAGAGGTCCTTTCCGTTAAAAAGAGAATGCCAGCGCGGCTGTGCCGACGCAACTGACAGGAGTGTGACCAGTAAAATGCAGCCGGTGAATTTCTGGATCATGGGGTAGTTTTTGTATGGGCAACGGCCCATAATTATTCACATGGTCTTTATAATTATTTATCGCTCGAAGGGTTCATTATAATTAACTTGTTTCGTATTAAACCTAACCTGTTGTTTTTATTCATAAGCGCATGCTTACCTCATTAGCTTCCAACCCTGTTTTCCGCCTCGTTAGTACCCACCCCTTTGCCGAAGTGTGGGAAAGAGCCAATTCAGGCCAAAAATCGTTACACGCCATCCGTACAATTCTTCCGGGCGAGGTGCTCAGCGACTTTTCCGCGGGAGAAACGCTGTCCCTGCCGACCTATCTCACCGTACAGACGGGAACCGACCGCCATATCACCCTTCAACCTGAATTTCTTCAATACGCCAATCACAGCTGTTCGCGTGTTTGAGGTCCTTCAGCTGGCGGTAGGTAGTGAGTTTATTGAGCAGGATATGGTCCACGGTGCTGCCCGGCAAAAGGTGTGCGAGGCTGCGTCGCGGATCGT
>Ga0206954_1216_pt2 | contig 13032 bp, 9 predicted proteins | sample Alteio_BWOrgHeat_37_FD_153250 | JGI IMG/M metagenome (GOLD analysis project Ga0206954, IMG submission 153250) | Enriched cells from forest soil in Barre Woods Harvard Forest LTER site, Petersham, Massachusetts, United States -... | ecosystem: Environmental > Terrestrial > Soil > Temperate forest > O...
TTGCCTGGCAATGGATTTCTTTTTTGAACTGGAGTGTTCCATATAAGTCTTAATCCACTGGTCGTCGCAGGCCGGGGCGTTGGTTTGAGGCTACTAAAGCCGAGTTTACGGCGAGGGTTGCCGCCAGATGGCTGAGATTTGTTGTGGCAGCGACTGGGTTCGTTGTCGCAGAGAACAAGTTGGAGGCCGCAGGCAGCGTTGTGCCGACGGTGAAGGTAAGGTTTGAAGCGGCATCATCATCAGTGCCGAAGTGCGTCCAGGGCAGGTACTCTCGTACGCTGCAGGGACGAACCAAACAGAACGCGTCGAAGCAGAAGGCCAACAGAAAAAAGTGGCGGATATAAAAAGCGTATTTGGCGGTCCTTTTCCATAGGCAAATGACGCAGATTGCGGCAAGAGTCGCGAAATGCCGAACGGTTGTCCAATATTTCTCATCGCCGCCCAGCTATTGCGGTCTGACGGAACGACTATTCCATGCCCAGCTCCCGTCATTGCTCCCGCGACAAAGATAGAAGTCACACGGGTCATAGAAGTCACAGGAGTCAGGTCACGACATTCGACACGTGGCGTTCCGCGATCCTGAGCCGCCGTGAGAGTTCGGGTTGGTTTTGCAGTCGCTTTCCAAAAAGCAGCCAGCCGAACAGTCCACCCACTTGCCAATAATTCAGACCTGACCCTTTTGCCTCTAGGGAGCCACGACAATTGAATCAGACCATTCGGTCCGAGATCGACTTGATCTATCAAGAGCCAACAAGCCGGACGCAATCGGTCGCAGAAGTCGGTTACCTGGAATTCTTAAGGCGAGTCTACGCCTCCACGATAACCTCATGAAGCTCAGCCCTACTCTAACGGCCTTCGCTCCGGGCTCAATCTGTCCGTTCGGCTCAATAGGACTGCTCGCTTGACCTGGTTTCAGCAGCGTTTTCCCTGTGAAAGATCCCGGTGTGACGTTGGTCTGCCAGGATCCATCCCTTAGGCTGGCGACTTCCATTACAGGCCCGTTGTCGTAAATCACGATGTCCTGGGAGGCATTTGAAACCACAGCACTGATCTTAACCAAGCATCCAGCCGTCTGCTCCGAGGCGGTCAGACTGAGAAGCAAAGTTTGCTGGCGAATCCGCATAGGGAGAAGCACGATGCCGTCAAGAAAGAGGATTACTACGGCAGCGACAACAACGAACTTCCAGTTCATACCGCAATCATTGAATTGTTGGTCCAGTCGGTCCAGTTTTTCAGCGCCTTACGGCACACTTTATCACATTCCATGCTATGGGAAGCCACAGAGGTCAGGTCTCGACAGTTGACAAATGGCGCTCGGCGTTCCTAAGCCTCCGTTACAGTTCGGGCTGGTCTTGCAGTCGCTTTCCAAACAGCAGCCAGCCGAAAAGTCAATCCACTTGTCAATAGTCGAGATCTGACCCTGTTGGCTTTACGGGAAAATGAGAGGCACAAAAGGCGCAAAAAAATGAGGTTTAGGGAAGCCACAGGGGTCAGGTCTCGACATTTGATAAATGGCGTTCGGAGCTCCTGAGCCTCCGTTACAGTTCGGGCTGGTTTTGCAGCCGCTTTCCAAACAGCAGCCAGCTGAAAAGTCAACCCACTTGTCAATAGTCGAGATCTGACCCTATGGGCTCCCACCGCTTATGGCGCCAGCAGATCCAAGACTGGCTGATCGCAGGCATCCAGAACATCCGCACACTGCTCAAGGCCCACAAGAAGCGCGCCAGCGGGGCCCGCGCGCTGGTGGAAGGCGCGTTTGCCTTGCAGAATTGGTCCAGGAATCACTTTGCGATCACAACTCACACCTGGAACCGGCACCGCCGTTTTCAATGCTCTCTTGGGCCAGCTTTGGCCCACCCAGCTGATTCGGCTAGCTCTTCACTCCCGGAGGTGCTTTGGGCAACATGCCCTCGACAGTTGACAAATGGCGTTCGGCGCTCCTGAGCAGCCGTTAGAGTTCGGGTTGGTTTTGCAGCCGCTTTCCAAACAGCAGCCAGCCGAAAAGTCGACCCACTTGCCAATAATTAAGACCTGACCCTTTTGCCTCTACCAAGGGCCCGTCAAGACCCAATTTACAATACTAAGAACCGACCCCGCGGGCGGTCGCTAAGCGCCATTCATGGCTGACCGCATTGGCTTCCTGAAATATTGAAACCTGACTCCATTGGTTTTCCGCTGCTACTTCCGCCCGATGAAAAAGAAAGCATTTGGTGCTACGCGAATGCAAGCACCTCCTTGGCAGTATGTTTTTGCACGGCTCGCTGGACCTAGAAATAACCCCCAGCAACGGCTCTTGTAACCAAATATGATATTGGCAAAGACACCCTCGTAATCCGGGGAATTCCACACGTTTCCCATTCCGCCCTTGTAGTCCACTTGCATTCCGAGTCGCTGGAGGCTCTTGGGCAGCGGCTTGCGCTGCGGCAGCTCCTTATTTGCGTTCGCAGCTTGCCTTCCAAGAGCCTCCAAATCCGTTACCATCTCTGCCCACGCACCGGGGGGGATAGCCCTCATCTTCCAATACAGGAACTGTTTGTCCGAAAGACGCCACGACGCTATGAGCACGGTAAACCCAAGGGCCGTGCACGCGCAGCGTGTCCAGAACCCCAGAGCAGAGCACCGCGAGCAGGTCCCCAGGTATAGTGCCCCACCGAGTATAAAGATGAAAAGACACAGCCAGTAGGAAGCGGTTTCGGCGCGCACGCTGATAATCAGATTCGCCGATATGCATGCCGCTCCGACTGACCAAAGGGCAGCGAGCCCAGCCAAACAGGCTCCGGCTCGCGATGCAGGAAATTGCGAATGGACTGATGACATTTGGGCCATCGAACGGGCAGTAACCACTGAAGCTACTTTAGCCCCCCAACATTGCCACTTGCGGCAAGTCAGAGTAGCTCAGCGGCGGGCCAGGGCCGGGATCATCGGCGCCCACAGCGGCAAGTGCAAACCGGGGAAACCATGGTCGCTCCGGTCGTGATCCGGCTCAGGCTGACTTGCTTGATCTGAAGTCAGCGGGGTTTCAAACCCGTTTCTCAGGGCCGTTTCTGCGCCAGGAGCCACGAATAAAACTCCGGATCATCGTAAGTGACCGTCCAGGAATCGTGTCCGGCCTCGGGATATACGGTAAATTTCGGATTTCCACCCGCGGCTTTGATCGCCTCGACCATTTCCTCCGATCGCTTGATCGGTACAGTCGGATCCTTCGCTCCGTGAAACACCCAAATGGGCAGCTTTGCGAGTTTGGCCGCATCCGCGACGTTGCCACCGCCGCAAATCGGCGCGATGGCCGCGAACTTCTCCGGATGCGCCGCCGCCAGGGCCCAGGTCCCGAATCCGCCCATACTCAGGCCCGTCACATAAACGCGGTCTTTATCGACGCGATACTCACTGCTGATCGAATCCAGCAACGAGTTCAAGACCTCAGGGTCCCAGCCTCTGCCCGAGCTCTGCGGTGATACCAAAATGAAGGAGTACGGGCCCTTGGCCTCCACGATCTTCGGCGGTCCATGACGTTTCACCCGATTCACATCGGTGCCGGACTCGCCCGAGCCATGAAGAAACAACACCAACGGCCAGCGTTTCGTGGATTTTTCGTAATCTGCCGGCAACGACAGCAGATACTCGATTCGGGCGGTGACCGTGATCTTCTTTTCAAAGGTCATCGCCCGCTGCGACGAAGCGGCATTCGTCTGGCTCCACGCCGTTGTCGCGGAGGCAACCGCCAATGCCAATACCAACTGGATTTGCAGGAAAGGAGTCTTCACGACTCCGTTATTACGCCCTCCGGGCGAGGAGATCAATCTTCTAACTTGAGCAAATTTGAGCAAATGGAGAAAACAGAGGTTTTGTCACAGTTCGCTTTGTTTCCTCCTTCTCAAGATGGCTCCAATCGTGTGTGAGACACTACACCAGCCGCTACGTCTATTTGCGCGGCAGCGCGGTTTTGATCTCCGCCAGCGAAACTCCCAGAACCGCCCGCGCAATCGGATCCAGACCGGAATCGGCGCCGGTCAAATGAATCGTGCGATGCACATGGGTGAGACTTTTATCCGGGGCCAAGGCCGCTGCCGGAGACGACGATTCCAGTTCGTAAAAGGGCCCCAGCGGTTTGGCGCCAGGCGAAGGCGGCCCGTCGTTGTAACTGTTCGCGGCGTCTCCACCAAAGGGCCGCTCCTGAATTTTCCACAAGCTGTTCACGTAATCCGTCACCCCTTCCGGTTGCGTGAATTGAATGATCGTCAGAACCTGGTTCGCCGCGTCGTAACTCCCCAGCACCGCCTTGCTCCGCTGCGGATTGATTCCGATTTTGCTCCGGTATCGACCGTCGCCACTGAAGAAAATGGCATCCTCTCTAACCACCAATCGCTCCGCCGGGATCGAACCGAAATAATCCGAGGTTACTTTCACCCCCAGCTGCGCTTCCGAGCCTGACCGGATCGGCACGACGATCGTCGTCGTTGGCGAAGGATTAAACATCCCAAGTATCCAGACCGACAGGAGACCCGTTGTCTGCTTCCACGGTTCCTTGCCTACGTTGGTGATCCGGTTGACCGATTCATATCCTACCAGTTGGACATCCATCCCCGGCTGAAAACGCAGCGCTTTTGCCGCCGCCTCACGACTCAGCAAACGCACCTCACGACTTACGCCCACCTCAAAAACCGTTCCCGAATAGTTCGTGAGCCCGAACCGGGTGCGAAATGTTGCTGAGGTACGCGATTTTTTGGCGACGTCGTAAACCATGGTGTCAATGGCCGCCGGCGTGAACCAATTCTCCAAATCGAACTTTGCCCCTGGCGCAAAGAAAACTGAGAACTGGCCGCCCTCGGGCCCAATCCAGAAACGGTCCTCGCCGCCAAAAACATTGATGTGCGGCTGCAATTTCCCGGAGCTGATGAGTTCGCGGTTGATCCAACCAAAGCTCGCCCCCCGATCTCCGCTCGCGCTGCTGGTCAGCACGCGGCCCTGCCACGCCGAAGAAACCGCAACCTTCGCCCCGTGCTCGTCGCTCAGCACGATCAACGGGGTATGTCGCGTCAGGAACTCAACGTCATCGCCAAACGTAGCCGCGTTGCTCACGACCGATGCTCCTCCGGCCACCAGGAGCGAGGCAAGCACTCCGTGGATCACCGTGGCCCTGATTCGAGTTCTCACGTTCATTCGCTTCTTTGATCCCCACCCGGCGCTTGTATCGGCCCCCACGACCGCGTTTCCATTCGCGCGCACCCGTTCCGTTCAGGCAACCTTCGCCTGGGTTCGGTCGAAACTGCATCGACCGCACCATCCGAGTTATTGATTGAGATTGAGAGCGCTCTCGACGACATACCAGGTCCAGCCTCGGGCCGCCACTTTCACCGGGAGCTCGATTCGAAACTGGCGGTCTAACTGATAAGTAACCGCCGTCCCCTCCTGTTCCCGCACCGAAGCGCTATCGGCAATCCCAGTGTAGTACAGCGGGATGCTTAATTCCTGCGCGACTTCCTTCTCCAACGGATTGTAAACCATCAGCAGACCCTTTTCACGACCGGAGGGATTCGCGTGCAACATATAGTCCAGTCCGCGCCCGTCCGCACGGCGCAGGTGAATCAGGTCGGCGTTCAATACCTCCCGATGTCGCTTGTAAAAGTCCACCCACCGTTTCACTACGGTCTTCGTCTCGTCCGCATCATACAACCGGGGGCCGCGATAACAGGCGATGACGCCGGCTCCGAACAGGTTCGCCAGCCGTTGTTCGTAATGCGGCAAATGTTCTCGCAACGGTTCAATCGTCGCCGCCGCCCCGCCTCCATGATATTCGGTCAGCGGAACAAACATCCATCCCATGCTCGGCGTCTTCTCCCAGGTCCCGTCATATATGTTCTGCCGCTCGATGATCTCCTGGTATTCACGCGGCAAGGACCAATTCCCCTCGCGATACCCCATGCCCGTCTTGCTGCCTCCCGTCAGAAAATACCAATCTGGAATATTCAGGTAGATCCCTCGCGCCCGGCACCACTCGTAAAGTCCGGTGATGGCTTTCCATTGAACCCACTGCGAATCCGCCTGCCCACGATGAAACGGGTGATTCGTCGCCGCGCAGGTATCGCCCGGATAAGACCCGTCGTGTTCGAGCACCGTCAGACCGGTGTTCTCCATCATCGCCTTAAGTTGCTCGAGATAGTCATGACCCCATTGTGCTCCCAGGCACGGCATCACCCCAAATGTGGCCGGTCCTACCGTGTTGTCCCCAGGCGTTCCCGCACCCCGGCTCGCGCATAACGAATAGCCCCCCAGAGCGATCCCCTTTGACGTCGCGTATTCCACCAGTTCCCGGATGCCCGATTGATACTTCGCGTCCCGACTCTCGTAATTAAATCCGCTCCCAAAGGTCAAAATCATCATTTCGAACCCTACCTCTGCACATTGGTCCACGGCGCTCCGCACCGCCTTCGGATCTGCGCTCCGAACATGCATCAGTATTGGATTCTCCGTGACCCACGGCGCGATGGCTCGGTACATCCGCCGTCGCGCCAGACCGGTCCGCTCCCTTTCTGTGGAATCCAACGCCAGTTCAAAGGCCCGAAAGGTCGTGAACGTGCCCCCGGGCGCTATCTCCTGGTCTGGACCGATCGGCGGTTTACATTCCAACTGACATGGCGTTCGCAGTTCGAAGTTCACCTGTGAGGTATACGTGGTGTCGGCCAGCCAATGCACCGACGGTGTCATGTCCAAGGTACCCATCGCACCCCCAAACGAGTATTCGGTCTCCACAAATAACCCCGGCAAACGCCACGACGGCGTGCTCCCCACCGCCGACTCGGCCTCCGTCACAGCCAGAACCTCCGAGGTGAACCGGTTCAGGCGAATCGGGTGCGCGGTGCCATTCGTAATAACCAGCCACTTCGAAAGCAGCGGCAAACCGTCGAACAATTCGTAGTGCACCTCTACCCCGATCCCTCCTTCAGCCGCAGGCGAACCGTGTACCCCGCCGTTCGGGTGCGAGCCTGAGGGCAAACCGAACACCAATGTCAGCCCGACCCCCGGCGGCGGCCAGGGAGGATCAGAAGTCATCCATTCCCTCCGTTTCTTCCAGGCAAAACGCGCCTCCGTTTTCCCCTGCCGGACCTCGCGAAGTTGAAATGCCGCCGGGTCGGCCTTTAACTCCTCGATCCAGGAGGGCTTCAAAAAGTTTTGCACTGGCTGACCTGTGAGGCCTCCAACCTCATAGCGCACCCCGTCCAACTCCAGCACCGCTTCGGGTCGAATCGCCCTCAAAAAAGACTCACCTGTCATCAGATTCTCAAACCCCACCGTAGTCCCATTCGGGGTAATCCGGAAAACTCGCCGCACCAGACCATTGTCCAAGGACACCTGGCGACCGTCCGCCGTACCTTCCACCCGCGCTGGATACTCACGCCCGTCCAAAAGCCAGTCGACGCGTGGCGCCGCACTCAATCCCGAAACGGCCCAGAAAATACCCGCTATCGCCACGCACGATCTCGTCATAAACAGTTCCACGACAAATCTTCCGGATTGTTCATCGGGACGAGATCAAACTAGGCCCTCGAGCCCCGCGCAAGCTCAGGGTTCACCTCCGCACACAAATCCAGCCCGAACACGATCACCGAGAAATCCCAGCAGGGCGCTCCTGGGCCTTGCCCGTCGGCTTAGTTCAGTAGTTCCTCCAGCGAAACCTACGTCCATCCCCCTCAACCCCCCCAAGCCGGAATCCGGCGCCGCGTCGAAGCCTTTCGAGTTTTGGCCCCTCCAAACCGGCCTCGGAGCCGGTTTGAGGGTTGCGCTGCAAAGTTTGACGTGACTCCCCTGGGCAGCTATTATGCAGGCATGAAGCCACGGCAGTCCCGGCCAAGAGAACGGCCTTTTGCCTTCACGCTCATCGAACTCCTTGTCGTTATCGCCATCATCGCCATTCTCGCTGCCATGCTCCTTCCTGCCCTGAGCAAGGCGAAACAAAAAGCCACCGCCGCGGCTTGCCTGAACAATCACAAGCAACTCGCGCTCGCCTGGACCATGTACGCGGATGACAGCCAGGACATCATGGTGAACATGAACAATTTCGACGCCGCCAATATCCCCGGCGTCACCCAGCACCCCTGGCGCTATCAGCCTCCCACCGCCTATTACTCCAGCACTCTCCCGGTCACGCCCCCTCAGGCCGGACTCGACAACAAATCCTACGCCATTCTTCTGATGCAGGAATGCGTCAAACAAGGCGCGCTCGGTCCCTACATCAAAACCGCCAACTCCATCCATTGCCCGGGCGACACCCGCTACGGCCGACCAGCCAATGCCGGCTTTTCCTTCGGCAGTGTCGCCGGCGTCACCGGCCTCAACGGCCAGACCTGGACCAGTCATCCCACCCAATCCGAAATTCTCACCAAGCGCCTTCAGCTCAAACAACCGAGTCAGAAGATCCTCTTCGTCGAGGAAAATGATCCGCGGGACGAGAACTGGGGCACGTGGGTCATGCAAGTCAACGGCAGCGCCGCCAACGGCTGGGCCGGGACTTCATTCGTGGATTCGCCGGCCGTTTTTCACGTCAACGCCAGCACCTTCAGTTGGGCCGATGGTCACGCCTCGGCTCGCCGCTGGCTCGACGGCGCCACCGTTGCTTACGCCGGCAGTATGGATCCTAATAAATACGGCAACATCCCCTCCGCTGCAGCCACCGCGCGCGACGTCGCCTTTGTGATCAAAGGTTACGGCTTCGTCGGCAACGAGTAGTCCTCCGTAGTCCCAGCCCTCCCAGCTATCGTTAGGTTGGCAATTCTCGCCCTCGCGTCTCCGGTGCCCACACCAAAATTACCAGCCCAGCCAGATAAATCACGGCTACCGAACTCGCCGCTCGCTCAAACCCGCCCAGCACGCTCACCAACGATCCGGTCGCAAAAGGTCCCAGCGCCGCCAGGAATCGTCCCGCATTAAAACAGAAACCTGCCCCCGTCGCTCGCAAGGCCGTCGGAAAAAGTTCCGGAAGGTAAATCGGGAATCCGCTAAAAATTCCGTTGTTGAAAAAGCCCAGCACCGGGAGCAGCCATAGGACCTCCGAGTAGGTGCGTGGCAAAAGAAAGGCCACTGGTAACATCACCAGGCTTCCGCCGCACATGAACCCAAACGCTGGCCTCCGTCCAAATCGTTCGGCAATCGGGCCGAACATCAGGTAACCGGCCAAGGCACCGGCGTTCAACAGCATCGTCGCCACGCTAACCCGAATCGTAATCGTCTCGGCATCCAAACTTCGCATCTCCGGTAACGCCCGCACGAGCGTCGGAGTCCAATTGGTGGCGCCCCAGAGCCCGAAAACCGCCACGAACGCCAGGCCCGAACCCACGAGCGTCCCGCGGAGAAGTGACGGGCTAAAAAGTTCCCGCAACCTCGAAACCTTGCTCTCGCCCGACTTCGACGCGCGCACCCACCGTTCCGGCTCTCGCAGCTTCAGCCGCACCAGCACCGCCACCAACGCGGGCGCGACACCAACCACAAACGTCCATCGCCAGCCCTGCCCCCGCATCGCCAGTGTGACTCCGGCCGCCGCAAGGAATCCAGCCGCCCACGCCGATTGCAGCCAGCCGGCGGCACGAGCCCGCTTCTCCTCCGGCCAAACCTCGGCCACCAGCGCTGCCCCGGCGGCCCACTCCCCTCCGATTCCGAGCGCGGTCAAAAAGCGGTATAACGCCAGTTGCCACCAGGTCTGAGACAACCCCGCCAGCCCCGTGAATAGCGCGTAAATCAGGATCGTCACGGTCAGGGCGCGTGTCCGGCCAAACCGATCCGCGACGATGCCAAACACAATTCCTCCTACCGCCCAACCCACCAGGAAAACAGCGAAGATGATTCCGCCGTACCGGACGATCTCGTCCTGTGTCGGCACTGAACCGGAACGCATCGCCAGCAAATCCTTCAGCGCCGGATGCAATACCAGCGCGTAGATCGTCGCGTCCATCGCATCAAACACCCAGCCGAGCCACGCTACCCCCAGCACCACCCACTGGTATCGCGTCACTCCCCGCCACGAGGATTCCTTCGCCATGCGCACCGCCAGCATAGCGTCCAGCTATTCACAAACCAACACTTCGCACCCGACCCGCCGGCGCTGGGTGTTCTGCCGCAAGGGGGCGCGAGCCAAGGCTCAAAGCTCACCCCCTCGACGACGGGAGTTATTTTGAACAGGAGGAAAACCACAGGGAACTGAGACAAAACCTCTGTTTTCGCTGTTTGCTCATGTTACATACGACGTCATAAGACCTTGCGCCGCGTGGGGACACGCGTCCTACAGGTTGGGCTACACAGGGAAACCAAAACCTGAGTCGCAAGCGACCGACCGATTCAGAACCAGCCGGTGTCTTTTTTCCATGAGTCAACGGGCCTCAAAAACACTTCCCTGATTCGTACCCGCTCCGTACCGAACCGGATTGTCGCCACCCGTTCAGCCCCGACCCGCACTCCCGTGCCGCCCATACTTGTCATTATGTCCCCTCAACCTTACGCTTCTATGTTACGGGCGAACCCAGCAATGTCTGCGACTGATCGGCACGCGGAGTTTCCCGCGACCAAGTGGAGCGTGGTTCAACGCGCCGCTGCCGTCTCTTCCCAAACCTCCCGTGCCGCTCTCGAGGACCTCTGCCGCACTTATTGGCCTCCGCTTTACGCCTTCCTCCGCCGATCGGGGCATGACCCAGCCGAAGCCAAAGATCTTGTCCAGGGTTACCTCGCCCGACTCCTCGCCCGCGATGACCTGGCTGCCGTCGCCCCCTCCAAAGGCCGCTTCCGCTCCTATCTCCTCGCCGGACTCCGAAATCACCTCGTCAGCGAGCGGCGCAAAGAAGGGGCTCAGAAACGCGGCGGCGATTCCCTCGTTCTGTCTCTCGATACCGAAAATGCCGAGAGCTTATATAATGCCGCAGTGGCGGCCGGTGAAGGACCCGACCTGGCCTTCGATCGTCGTTGGGCCGAGACCATTCTCGACCGCGCCCTCGACGCCCTCCGACTGGAACACCTCGCACGCGGAAAATCTCGGCTCTACGAAACCCTCAAAGGTTGCCTCGCCCAGCACAGCGCCGACCATTATGACACCCTCAGCGAAACCCTCGGCATGACCCGCGGAGCCATTGCTGTTGCCGTGCATCGCCTGCGCCTCCGTCTGCGGGAACTCGTGCGCGCTGAGGTCGCCCAAACCGTCGGCTCCGCTTCCGACCTGGAGGAGGAGATGCGCAACCTTTTTACCATCCTCTCCCAATGAGCCGGGTGTAATCTCTGTCCTCGCTTTGCGCTGAACTGTTGTAATGTCGGACGCTCCAGCCATCCACCCCCGACGAACCTGCCCGGTTTGCGGCCGAGCCCTTCTGGACACAACCACCCAGGGTCTGTGCCCTCTCTGCGTCGGCAAAATTGTGTTCGGTCCCGAGCCCGATCCGCCGGCCGAACTCCCGATGCCCCTCGAGTCCATCCGCTACTTCGGAGATTACGAACTTCTCCACGAGATCGCTCGCGGCGGAATGGGTGTCGTTTACCGCGCTCGTCAGGTAAATTTGGACCGCGACGTCGCCGTCAAACTACTCCTTCACGGAAGTCTGGCTTCCGACGAGGACGTCGACCGATTCCGCACCGAAGCCTCTGCCGCCGCGAGCCTCAAACACCCCGGCATCGTCGCCATCCACGAAGTAGGCGAAGTCGAAGGCCAGCAGTTCTTCTCCATGGACCTGGTCTCCGGACGAGACCTCGGTCTCATTACCCGTGAAGGCCCTTTGTCCGCCCACCGATCCGCCGAAATCCTGGTTCAGGTCGCCCAGGCCGTTCATTACGCTCACACCCACGGCGTTCTGCATCGTGACCTCAAACCTTCCAACGTTATCCTCGATACTGACGGCCAACCTCACGTTACCGATTTCGGACTCGCCCGTCGCATCGACCACGATGCCTCGCTCACTCGCTCCGGTCAGTTCCTGGGGACCCCGGGCTACATGTCCCCGGAACAGGCTTCCGGGAAGACCCGGGAGATCGGCGTAGGCGCTGACGTTTACTCCCTAGGCGCCCTGCTCTACCACCTGCTCACCGGTCGGGCTCCGTTCACCGGCGAAAGCGTTCCCGAAGTCCTCCGCCAGGTGGTCGAAACCGAACCCGTCGCACCCTGCCTGCTGAACCCGTCCGTTCCGCGTGATCTGGAGACTATTTGCCTCAAATGTCTCCACCACGACGCCCCCAACCGTTACCTCAGTGCCCAGGCCCTGTCCGAAGACGTGCAGCGCTTCCTCAACGACGAACCCATCCAAGCCCGGCCGGTATCCGCCCCGGAGCGCCTTGCCCGCTGGTGCCGCCGCAACCCGGTCATCGCTTCGCTCCTCGCCATGATGTTTTTGCTCCTCCTCGCCGTCGCCAGCGGCGCACTCATCGCCGCTCATCGCATCGACCTGGCCCGCAAAGCCGAGGCAGCCCAGCGGCTCGAGGCGGAAAATCGGCTCCAACAAAGCGAACACCTCATCAACTTCATGCTGGGCGACCTCGTCGACCGCCTCGAACCTGTCGGCCGCCTCGACGTGCTCGAATCCACTATCACCGAGGTCGATCGATTCTATTCCCGTTTCGCTCCCGAACGGCTCTCCCCCGAAAGCCAGCGGCATCGCGCCCATTCCTTGTTCCAGTTCGGCGTTGTGCGCTCCACCCAGGGTCGACTCACCGAAGCGCTCACCAATTACAACGCCTCCGTCGCCGCCTACAGTCGACTCATTGCCGCCTACCCCTCAAATCTCCAGTGGAAATACGAGCTCAGCCGGTGCTGGAATGAAATCGGCTTCGCTCTCTCTCGCCTCAATGACTTCACGAACGCCTTCAACGCCTTCAATGAAGGCCTTCATGAGCGCGAAAGCCTCCTCCAAATCCAACCCACCAACGCGTTCTGGCTCGGCGGCCTCGCCGCCTCCGCTCAAAACCTCGGCCAGACCAGCCGCCGCCTCGGCCAAATGGAAGACGCCGGCAAATTCCTCCAGCGCGCCGAATCTGCCATGCGCGGCTGGATCGCCGCCGAACCCGAAAACC
>Ga0206954_1221_pt1 | contig 13025 bp, 14 predicted proteins | sample Alteio_BWOrgHeat_37_FD_153250 | JGI IMG/M metagenome (GOLD analysis project Ga0206954, IMG submission 153250) | Enriched cells from forest soil in Barre Woods Harvard Forest LTER site, Petersham, Massachusetts, United States -... | ecosystem: Environmental > Terrestrial > Soil > Temperate forest >...
CTGGCGGGAACCTGTGTAACCAACAATACCACACATAGACAATGAATTAGAATGTAACGGCCTGCAATATCAATTTTTTTAATGAATTTGCGCTCCTTCAGCAACCTCTATCCCGATGCCAGACCCGTTTGATCCCAGCAAAGACTATATACTGGAGAATAATTGCGTTTTATTGCGGCCTTTGACCCAGGATGACTTCGGGAATCTGCTGGAATTTTCCATTCAGGAACCCGACACCTGGCAATATTCGCTGTTGACAGCAGCCGGGGAAGACAACCTCAGGAGATATATCATGCTGGCAGTGGACGCGCGCAAGAGAGGCCAGGAATATCCTTTTATCGTCTTTGACAAAAGAACGCAGGAATACGCAGGAAGTACACGGTTTTATGATATACACCCCGGAATGGGCACGCTTCAGCTCGGGTACACCTGGTATGGGCAACGCTTCCGCGGGTCGGGACTGAACCGCCACTGCAAATGGCTGTTACTGGAATTTGCGTTTGAGCAACTGGGGATGGAACGGGTGGAGTTCCGTGCCGACAACAGCAACGCACGCAGTATCGCCGCTATGAAAAGCATTGGCTGCACGGTGGAGGGCGTACTTCGCCACCATATGCCGAAACAGGGAGGGGGTCGGCGCGACAGCATCGTGCTGAGCATACTGCGCAACGAGTGGTTCTCGCGTGTAAAAGCCCTGCTCACGCAACAGTGTTCGTAATACGGGCAGCCGGTTTGCCATATACAGAATCACTGTATATTAGCGGCTTATTATTCAGATTCTGTATGAAACTTTTAATGTTTTACGCTGCTTTGTTGATACCGATCTTCCTGTTGTCATTATTTGCCCAACAGCTGGGGACCTTTGTATTTCCTGCCTGCCTGTTTTTGTACTGCCTCTACAATTGCTACCTCTGCCACCGGAAATTGGTGCGCAAAGGGTACAGGGTCGGATGGTTTGCTCACCTGACCCCCTTTAGCGAAAGGTCTTCTGACCTATATGCCAAAGTATTTTTCGAATCTTAATTCGCGAATTGAGTTCGGTATGGAAAATGCCCTTCTGTAAATAAACGTTTTTGCCTTGCCGCATCGCATTTTTCAGTGAGCTCTTATCATGGCATGGTTTTTCTACTGGCTCCCATAAAAAGCCATGGAACCATTAAACGATCTCAACGCACTTTTAAAGAATGAATTGCAGGACCTGTATTCCGTAGAGGAACAGATATTGGAGGCACTTCCTGAAATGGTGAAAAAAGCATCCAATTCGGCCCTCAAACAGGGGTTGCAAAAGCACCTGCAGGCTACCATCAACCATAAAAAAAGGCTCGATGAAGCGCAACAACTGTTGCACGTGCCGGACAATGAGAAAGGAACGGGGAAGCAGGATGGCATCCTCGGGTTGTTTGGTGCGGGACAGGTATGCAAGGGAATGGAGGGTATCATCTCCGAAGGGCAAAAAATGATCAATGAAAAAATGGATGGCAAACTGATCGATGCCGTGATCATTGCCTGCGCCCAGAAAGTGGAACACTACGAGATTTGCGGGTATGGCACCGCACGCGCCTATGCCCGGGAGCTGAAACTGGAGAAAGTGGCAGGATTGCTGGATCAAACGCTGCAGGAAGAATACGAGGCCAATGATCTTCTCACGGAACTGGCAACAGGGGGACTGAACCAGCAGGCCATTGGGGGTCCGCGAAAAAGTTCGACGGTGGCAACGCTGTCAAAGGGAACAAAAAAAGAAAATGCGGCATCTCAGAAAACGGTTGCGACCGCGAAGGCTTCATCCGGAACCACAGGAAATAAATCAGCCGGATCAAAAACAGCAGCTGCAAAGAAAGCAGTCAGTCGTTCAAAAACCCCCAGTGTCAAAAAAGCGCCGGCCAAAACGGTACCCGCCAAAAGGATCAGTTCCACAAAAAGGAAGGCAAAGAAATAAGTCAACGATAACAGGAAGTCCCGGCAGGGCGCGAAATTGTCGCGCTATACAACAGGCCGTACCAATAGTACGGGTTGTTTGAAGCGGATGATACGCAGTCGGTTCATCACGCGCATTACCTGGAAGGTGGTGTCGAACTCAAACCATTTTTTTGCAAAATTGGGATTGTACTTCGCATAGTGGTGGTTGTTCTGGAACAGTTCACCCATCAGCAATACACCCCAGGGAGATGAATTTTTTGAATGATCGCCGTTGTCGAAATTGCTATAGCCCATCTTATGGCCAAACCAGTTTACAATCGCGCCCTGTATCGGACCCATCATAAAATGAATGGGCAGCAGCAAAAACCACCAGAGGCTCGGTGCAAATAAAATATAAACCGTAATATACAGGAGACAGAACACGATGCGGGTAATATAATGGTGCCCGAAGCGGTCAAGCCGGTCCCATACCGGCAGATATTCCTTGGTAAACTCTGCTTCGGGCATATTCTTTTTGGTGAGGAAGCCGCGAAAGATGACCATGGTATGCCACATCATCCGCCAGATGTCCTTAAAAAAATGCGGCGAATGAGGGTCCTGTTCCGTATCGCTGAAACGATGGTGCATGCGGTGCATCACTCCATACGCCCTGGGAACGAGGAAAGAGGATCCCAGGATCAGCCAGGTGGTAAAATAAAAGAACTTCTCCCAATTGCGTGTGGTGGTGTACATCTGGTGGGAAGCATACCTGTGCAGGAAAAAGGAATGAAAGAAAAGCGACAGGAACCAGTGTCCGAAAAAGAAAAGAAGGATAATGAGCATTGTGGAGAATTATAAGCGTACAATATAGACTATAATTACGAAGGCTGGTAGTATTTGGTTTCCCCCAGATTGTTAATTGTCAGGAGGTTATGATCTTTTCGGTGAGCGGCTAAGAAAAGGACGGCAGTTTTATCATTCTTTTGGCAGCAATGTACAGCGGGATCGCCCACAATCGAAGGAACTTTGAGGAACATAACAAACAGATCATGCGCAGCTGTTTCATTTCACTTTCCGTGCTGTGTCTTCTTTCCCTCGCCGCAATAACCGGTAGTGCGCAAAAAGAGAACAAGCAGGAGGGAACCGGGCTCGTGAATAGCGGGCAATATATATTTCATGCGGATCAGGCCATGCCACTGCGCGGCGGTGTGCGGTTGTTGACAACACCGTACACGGTAAAAATATCCGCCGATTCCATCATATCCGACCTGCCTTATTTCGGGCGCGCATATGGCGGCATAGACATTTTGAATCAAAGCGATCTCTCATTTGTTTCTACCAACTTCAGCTACGAGCGGAGCAACAGCAAGAACGGCCGTTACGAGGTGATCATTAAGATCAGGGATAACTCCGAAAGCCCCACGTTCAGTCTTTCGATCGGGAGTGATGGCTTCGCCACGTTGCAGGTAAACAGCAACAACCGCGATGCTATCTCATTTACCGGCAATATATCACCCTGGAAACGTGTTGAAAAATAACGGGATGAACCTGTCTACAACAGGAACCCCTTCAGGAACAGGAAGGCAAGGCCGAAATAAATGATGATACCCGTTACATCCACAAGCGTTGCCACAAACGGAGCGGAAGATACTGCGGGGTCAGCCCCGAGTTTCTTCAGGATGATGGGAAGCATGGAGCCGGTGAGGGTTCCCCACAGTACGATCCCGACCAGTGAGAAACCCACGGTGAATGCCACCCTTTGGGAATAGGGACCATAAATGTCCCTGAAGATGCCATGGTGCATAAGGAAAGCCCAGAAAGATATCCTGAAGAAGCCAATGACTCCCAGGATCCCGCCGAGGCAGAGACCCGAAAATATTTCCCGCCGCATGACGTGCCACCATTTGGAAACGGTGATCTCGCCTACTGCCATGGCCTGAATGATCAGCGTGGATGCCTGCGAGCCGCTGTTACCGCCGCTGGAAGTGATCAGTGGAATGAACAGGCTGAGCACCGTTGCTTTGGCGATCTCGTCATTGAAATAAGATAAGGCCGTTGCGGTGAGCATTTCGCTCAGGAACAGCACGATCAGCCACCCCGCGCGTTTCTGGATCAGCTTAAAGAAAGGAGTGTCCAGGTAAGGTTCGTCCAATGCTTCCGTACCACCGATCTTCTGAAGATCCTCGCTGTACTCTTCATTGGCCACCCACAGCATATCATCTATGGTAACGATGCCCAGCAACACGTTGTTGTCGTCTGTTACGGGGAGTGCCACCCGGTTGTTCATCTTGAATATCTGTCCTGCATGCTCCTGGTCGTCATGTACATTTAATGACACAATACGACCGTCGATAATTTCATCAATGCGTTTACCCGGCTCGGCGAGGATCACATCGCGGAGCTTGATGTCGTCCATCAGTTCCCCACGGTCATTGATCACATAGATCACGTCAACCGTTTCGCTGTTGCGCCCGAACTTGCGGATCGTGCCCATCACTTCTTCCACCGTGTTGTTTCCGTAGACGTATACATAGTCGGGCGTCATCATCCTGCCCACAGAGTCTTCGGGGTAGCCCAGCATGCTGAGCGTGATCTTCCGTTCTTCGGGGTCCAGCATTTTTATCAGGTCCCTGATGGCCTCCTTGGGTAATTCTTCCAGGAAGTCGGTACGGTCATCCGCGGGCAGTTCATTCAGCAGTGCGGCTGTTTTATAGGGAGGCAGTTCCTTAACGATATCGCGTTGCTGCGCGATGTCGAGTATCTTAAACACGCTGGCTGCACGGTGAACGGCCATATTGCCGATGATCAGGGCCTCGAGTTCCGGGTACAGGTTGATGAGATCGGCCACTTCACTGATGTTCTGATCATTCAGAAAGGCGCTGATCCGGGGCTTGTCGTCACTTTCGATCAGCCGATCGAACTGTTCCGCTAAACTCGCTGTTTCCAACTCCGTACTCATGGGGTGCAATTTAGTCAAATGATCCCGGGAGAAAAATTTTGTACACGGGGTTTATTACCTTCGGCACATAACCAGGAATATGATATTGCCATTTTTATGGGTCGGTCCTTCCGATAAGGGTGGCAACGGGGTATTTACTTCGGAAGATATTATAGCAGGAACCGTAATAGAAATATCGCCGGTACTGGTATTCAGCGCAGAAGAACGGGTATGGCTTGAGAAGACGTTATTATATAATTATATTTTCGAGTGGGGTGAAAAGGCAGAGCACGCAGCGGTGGGCCTGGGCTATATTTCGTTGTATAACCACTCCTATCATTCCAATTGCGACTACGATATGGATTTCACGTATTCGCTGATGAAGATCACCACGGTGCGGAACATAAAGAAAGGAGAGGAACTGTTCATCAACTACAATGCCTCGCCCGACAATGGAAAAAAAGTGTGGTTCGATGCTGTATAATACATTCGTTCATCCATCTTTCTAAAAATATGACTATCCTTAAAGCCAATGGCTGCCTGCTGTTTTTACTGCTGACCGGTGGTGCGGCCTCGTCACAAAGAACAAAGGCCTCTTATCCTTTGCTGTTGCCCGATTCGGTGAAGGCAGTGCAATATTATGCCACAGCCACGGCAAACAAAAGCGATCACCCGCAGGAAGGAATTCTTTTTTCAGGAGGGAGGCTTGGCTGGCAGGTGCGCGGGAGCCGCAGGAATTTCTTTTTTGAAATGGGCGATCATCCGGAACTGGTGGTTAAAGGATTGCACGTAACCGCAAAGAGATCGAAACTGACCTGGCGCTATGATTGGAAAGATGGGAACAGGTATTCATTTCTGCTCACGGTCATTGCAGACAGTGCCACGCAGGCTACCTGGTACACAGGTTATGTGTTTCTTCCCGAAACGGGTCAATGGAAACTGATGGGCAGTTTTCACCGGGCCAATGACGGGAAAAATATTCAGTCGCCGGCGATCTGGTCGGGAAATAAAAGAACTGCCGTTGCAGACCTGAACAATTGGGACGTATGGGTGCAAAGGGAACGCGGGAGTTGGAAATGGCTCGGCACACCGGGCGCCGGAACCGCAGGCAGTATGCCGGCCAGGCCTCAACCCGATGTGACGCATAATATTGACAGTGTGGAACAACGGCAGTTGGACATGCAGGAAATAAAAGACGCCGTGGCTGCTCACAAAATAGATACCACTGGTTCCGTGAATGGGGTCTTTTACCAGGTATTGAAACAGGGAACCGGGGACTATGTTAAGTCGACCGATACGGTCAATGTATATTATAAAGGCACCCTGCTGAAAGACGGAAGCATATTTGACCAGACCAAAGAAGGTAAGCCGGCGAATTTTCCGCTTACCCGGCTGATCCGGGGCTGGCAGATCGGGCTCACGGCCTGCCGCGTGGGTGGAAGCATCCGCCTGTTCATCCCGTCAGCCCTGGGCTATTCCAACCGCAGCAGGAGCAAGGCGATCCCACCGGCGAGCGTGCTTGTTTTTGATATTGACGTATTAGGTTCAAAATCAATTAAATAGCAGCAATCATTGCAGGTCCGGCGGAACTTGGAACGGCTTTTGCCTCATTGGCGGGAAACCGTTTCATCAATCTAAATGACCTACTATGAAAATCAGTAACTGGCTATTGGCCGCCTCTGTTGGCGCCATTGCTTTTTCCGCCTGCAACAGCGGCGACACAAAAACCAACGGCTCCGATACAACGGTAGCCGTAACGCCTTCTTCGCCCGTAGTGGTCGATTCCAGCGCCATCAAAGCAGACAGTGCCGCCATGGCCGCAAAGGATACAACGCTTTCCACCGCCAATGCATCATCGCCGTCCAAATCTTCCAGGGCACCGGTCAGGAGGGCCCGCAGGGGAAGGATCGTGATCAAATGGGACCGTGCCCATGCCAATGACGCCATCGCCATGGACAAGGAAGGCGTATACAATCGCGCAGAAGTGGCCCCCAGCTTTCCCGGTGGTGAAAGTGCACTGAGCAAATACATCCAGGACAATATTCAATACCCCGATGAGGCAGTGAACGGTGAGCGCCAGGGTACAGTGTATGTTGCCTTTACGGTGGACGAAAATGGCAAAGTGACCCGTGCAAACACCAATACCAAAATGGGTTATGGCCTGGAAAATGAGGCGGTTCGGGTGGTCAGCAACATGCCCCGCTGGAATCCGGGTAAAGTGAACGGAAAGAACGTCAAGACCCGGTTTACGATACCTATTACCTACCAGCTCGAAGATAACCAGTAGGATAATATTTTGTTTCCGCACAATCCGTTCTACACGGTTGTGCGGAATTTTTTTGTCCTTCCGTGCTGCTGTCGTGAATTTCTTTCTATCTTGAGGCATGAGAAATGCAAGACAGCTTTGTATTGCGATACTGTTTATCACTGCGATTTGCGGGCTGGCGGGCGGTATCGTCCTCATCCAGGACCCTTCCGGTCATTCCCTCCGGATGTTAACTGACAACCTCCGGGGCACACCTTTTATAGATTATAGCGTACCTGGATGGATATTATTAATCGCTATTGGCGGATTTAGCGCGCTGGCAGCCATCGTATCTCTGACCCATCATAAATCATATCCTTATTTAATGATGACCGAGGGGGCGATTCTCTTCATCTGGATCCTGATCCAGATAGAAATGATCCGCGAGCTGAATTTCCTTCAGTTTGTTTTTGCGCTGTTTGGCGTTGCATTGTTCCTGCTGGGCAACCTGATCCGACGCAGTAAGAAGCACGGGTCCGGCCCGTCGCAGCATTTTAAAAGAAAGCAGCAGCATTACTGATCGCCAGGCAGCGATCCGTCTTCTTCGTAGAATTTTATATCATTCTCCCGCAGGAAATCTTTGATCACATTCACATGCAGGCACCTGCCGGTATGCAGGAAGGGCTGGTTGTTGACGTGTATCGCTTTTCCATTGTTGATGTACACATGGTCTTTCATATCGAAGCCGAGGTGCAGGTGCGTGGTGTTCATCTGCATGCCGCAGATAGTTCCTTCACTGTCGAAAACCGGGCCGCCGCTTTGTCCGCGCAACCCGGGCGTACTCAATTCCAGGCCCATGATGCGCTCCTGGTCGCCTACATGGCGCGTGATCATTCCTTCCATCGGAAAAATAGGAGAATCTACTTTTCCCTCTGCCGTCCACTCGATATCGTCCAGTTCCGCATCGTACCTGAAGTTGCTGAATTCAGGGAACGGGTAACCCAGGCGGCATAAAAATTTACCGGGCTGCAGTTCATCGCCATTTTTTTTAAATCGGGCGAAGGACTGATAGGCGGGTTGCGTAAATTCCTCGAACACGAGGATCGACAGATCGTATACCGGGTGATGGATTGCCCGGTAACGGAGCGTGGGAGCATAGGTGCAGTTAACGAACTGGTCCTTGAGCTGGATGGTGGTATCGTTGCGGAGCCGGAATTTTTCTTCCAGCGCAGACAGTCTTTTTTTATATTGGTTGTTCCTGCCCAGGATATCTTTCTCCTGCCTGAAGCGCCGGTAGTTTTCATTGATGGCATCCCGTTGCGCGAGCACTTCCATCACGTGCTTACAGGTGATGGCGCAGCCCAGCTCATTCACAAAGAAAAAAGTGGCGGCCCCGGGCGTAACTACGGGCTCTCCATATACACGCGTGATCGTATGAATGGGTCGGGTAAAGCGGCTGACGTCCTGGATGGCTTTTACGAACATAGGGAACTACATGCTTTCATCCGCTGTTGGGCCGTATAAACCGGGAACGGGAACGTCCAGCAGCCGGAGGTACACGGTGAGCTGCCCGCGGTGATGGAACACGTGGCTGAATGCCCAGGAACGCACGGCAATGTCTTTCTGCAGTTCGAAAAAAAACCTGCTCGCCACGGCGGACGACCCATTTCTTTTTAAGCTGTTCATCGCTGGCCCCCTCGAGCACGGAAGCTGCTGCCTGTACATTTTTTTCATGCAGGGCCAGCAGTTCGTCCATCGAAGCAATTTCGTGGGGTGTGTAAGGATGCTGCAGGAAATCGTATTCGTCCAGCTCCACAATGTTCGAGATCCAGTGCGGGATCTCCGCAATATGCGTCGCCAGCCGGCCGAGAGACATGCTCTTGTCGTGCGGCTTCCAGTTTATTTTGTCAAAAGGTACGCGTTCCAGTATCCTGCGGGTGGAGCGCGCTTCCATGTTCAGTTCGCGGGCCAGTTCTTTTCCTGTCATGATATTTGTTTTGATATGATACGAAAAACAATGTGGTGGTGGATCCTATCAGACTCGAACTGATGACCTTTTCCATGTCAAGGAAACGCGCTAACCAACTGCGCCAAGGATCCGGGCCGGCAAGATACGCCGCCGCTGATTATTGCGTTTTTGGCTTTACATATTTTTCCAGCCATGCATTCATTTCCCAGAGCATATGCAGCAGGTTTTCGCGGCCGCGGTAGCTGTGCGCCTCGTACGGCAGGAAAACAAAGCGCACCGTGCCGCCAAACCCCTTGATGGCATTGAACAGGCGTTCGCTGTTGATCGGGAAGGTGCCGGGATTGTCATCCGCGTCGCCATGGATCAGCAGGATGGGTGTCTTGATCTGGTTCGCATAGCTGAACGGGCTCATCTCGTAGTACAGTTTCGGATCGTCCCAGTAGGTGCGGTCCTCATTCTGGAAACCAAAAGGCGTAAGCGTGCGGTTATAAGCGCCGCTTCGTGCAATGCCTGCCCTGAAAAGATTCGTATGTGCGAGCAGGTTGGCCGTCATGAATGCACCATAACTGTGGCCTCCGACTGCTACGCGGTTGCGGTCGCCCACACCCATGTCCGATAATTTATTGATCGCGGCCTCGGCATTCATCCGGAGCTGCTCCACGAATGTATCATTGGGTTTCTTTTTGCCCTCTGCTACGATGGGCATTTCGGCATTGTCGAGTATTGCATAGCCCTGGGTGACCCAGAATATCGGCGAAGCCCAGCTGAGTGTCGTAAACCTGTCTTTCGATCCCCGCACCTGCGCGGCATCCGAGGCCGAATTGAATTCACGCGGGTAAGCCCAGATCAGCACCGGCAGGGGCCCGTCCTTATCCTTATTATATCCCCTGGGTAAGTACAGGTCGCCGGTCAGGTCCACCCCGTCGGAGCGTTTGTAGGATATCTTTTCATGCGTCACGCCTTCCAGTTGCGGATAAGGATTGGTAAAGGCGGTGATGGCCTTGTCGGTTCCGGGTGCCTGCAGGTGACGGATGTAATAATTGGGTACGTCCACCGATGTTTCTTTCCGGGTGAGCAGTACGCCCGCTGCCGGGTCGATCACGTCTTCCACCACTTCGTAGGTATGCTCCGCACTGCGCCAGATGATCTCGCTTTTTTTGGTGTTCAGGTCAAAGCTGGCGAGAAAAGGAAGATCCCCTTTTGGCGAGGCGCCGGTTGTGTTGTTCATCAGCACCTTATTGCCGTTGTCGATCACCTGTATCACGTTGCGGCCATTTGCATTCTTCGCGGTGACGGGAGTGCCGGGATTGTTGTACGCATCGTTCTGGCTGCGCTCATACAGTTTTTCCAGCGCGCCGGTGGTGGGATTATACCGGCTGACACGGCTCAGTTGCCGGGCCCGCGAGCCTTCCTGCACCCAGGCCAGGGTGGCATTGCCCCAGATGGTTCCCTGGTAGCGCATCTGTGTCCTGAAAAGCAGCCGCGGCTCGCCGGTAAAGGGAGCGCTGAATGCGTACACCGCATCGTGGTTATCCATTTTATTTTTGATCAGCCCGCTGTCGAGTGGCATACACCAGACGACCGAAGCGCCTTCATCAGCGCGCCAGTTATATCCTCTGGGCACATTTTGTGTGTTGTCCGCGCCGGATGGCGTGCCCTCTGTGGAAGGAAGTTCAGCCAATGTCTTAATGGTCTTTCCAGACAGGTCCGCAATGCTCACGACAGAAGGAAATCCGTTCGCGGTGACGAGGTAAGAAAAAGGTTTGCGGATGTTCCGGAGGAGCAGGTATTGTTTATCGGGGGAAAGGCTGACGGTGCCGTAGATCGCAGGCTTGCCGATGGGTGTTTCCACGCCGTCTGTGTTTTTCACGAGTTGCGAAGTGGCATAGAATTCAAACAGTTGTTCATCGTAAGGCGATTTGATGAGGTCTTCAAAAGTGGCACTGGGCGCGGCTTTGCCCAGGTTTTGCTGTACGGTCGGGCCCTTGGGGACCAGCGGTTTCGGAGGCGCCGCACCGGCAGGGTGCGTGGCTGCGCGGTAAAGCAGTGTGTGGTCATTGACCCAGATGGTGCCACCACCCAGTACCACGTTCAGCGCCTGTTTATTTATTTTCATGGCCTTGTGGGAGGGAACGTCTATTACGTACAGGTCTACCCGGTTGGCTGAAACGTTTTCAAAGGCGATCTTTTTTTCATTGGGACTCCAGGAAACATTTGTTGCGAGCAAAGGTGAAGGAAGACCGGTGACTGGAGCGGTTTCACCCGTTTTGATATTCTTGATGCTAAAGCCGCTGGCCAGGTTTTGCCGGCTCGGTGCAAAATTATTCGGATTGATCCGCAGGCCGGCGATCCTCAGTTCCGGCATGGCCAGTTCTGCAACGGAAGGATACGAGTTGCGCGAGGTGAGCAGCATCCATTCGCCTTTGCTGTCGATACTCACGACAGGTGTAGGCTTTGCCAGCAGCAGGTCTGCAATGTCTTTGGGAGGCACTTGATAATTGATGGCATCCTGCGCGGAAACGCGTACCGCCAGGAACAGGGAGGCCAGGACGAATAATCGGGAAAGGATTCTCATGAGCGATTTTTTAGGGGGACTAAAGATAACAAATTTCACCAGCCAGCCATTTTGCCACAGCGGTTGCCTAAATGAACAGAAATATCTACTTTCACGCGATATGAAACACCTCATTGTATGCATCGTTGCCGCCCTGCTTATCGTTCGGGCAGACGCGCAAACGAAGATTACCAGGATATCGGTCCTCGGAAAATGGAATGCGGTTATTGTTGAGGTGCCCAACACGTTTTACTATGATCTGGACAAGGACTCAGTATCGCTCGGCGATGCGCTGAAATCAAAAATCCCTCCTGCGCAGTTGGAATTCATGCTGAACGGGATCAAGCAGCAAAGCGCCGGGTTTAAAAAAATTCATTTTAGCTTCAGCGCCGACGGGACGTTCGAATTAGCCGATGAGGCCGATATGATGATAGGAGCGCAAAAAGGCCCCTACACGGTGAATGAAACCAACTCCACTATCACCATCAGTGGCAGCAAAGCACAAAAACAAGCGCTTCAGGCAGAAATGCGGGAAGGGTTACTGAAGCTGGAAATGGAAGAAAGCGGACAAAAGATTTATATGACCTTCAGAAAGGCATAATAAAATTCATTTTACACAAATTATCATATGAAACAACTCACTATTTGCATCATTGCCGCCCTGCTGGTTGCGAAGGCGGATGCACAAACAAAGATCACCAAAGCCTCTATCCTGGGAAAATGGACAACCGTTATTGTGGAGGTGCCGGACATGTTCTATTTTGATATGGACAAAGATTCATTGGCCTTTGGGGGGATATTAAAGCAACGCATTCCTGCTGACCAGATGCCGACTGTCATGGCCGGGTTCAAGCAGCAAAGCAGCAGTTTAAAAAATGGATACGTTCGTTTTTATGCCGACGGAACGGCCGAACTGGATGTTGATGCCAGCCTGCCACCCGGCGCGGCAAAGTCCACTTATACCATCGATGAAGCCAAATCCATCATCACCGCCACCGGTGGCAAGGGCCTGAAGCTGGTATTACCGGGAGAAATGCGGGGCAGGTTCCTTCGGCTGGCAATTGACGAGGGCGGCCAAAAGATGTATATAACTTTTAAGAAAGTAGGATAAAATTCCTTTGTTCCAATTATACCGCGTTTACCCTATTTTTGCACGATGAAGCACACACAGCACATGCATGGTCATCATTTCTTGCCCAACCGGTGAGCTGCAGGTGTTTTGTAAAAGCTGATAAAAACATTCGAGGGCTTACTGAAAAGTAGGCCCTTATTTTTTTGACCTGATAACAGACAATCCATGAACACACCCGGCAATGAGACCCGCCTGAAACTCGCGATACAGAAAAGCTGCCGCCGGGGATATACAATCCTATTTTTTCGATACCCACGCTCCGGCGCCAGCATTCCACACCGGGCATCGTTT
>Ga0206954_1223_pt1 | contig 12928 bp, 12 predicted proteins | sample Alteio_BWOrgHeat_37_FD_153250 | JGI IMG/M metagenome (GOLD analysis project Ga0206954, IMG submission 153250) | Enriched cells from forest soil in Barre Woods Harvard Forest LTER site, Petersham, Massachusetts, United States -... | ecosystem: Environmental > Terrestrial > Soil > Temperate forest >...
GGCCCCAACTCGGCGTTCAAGATATTAGAAAAAGGCGGAGTTGCAACAGACCCGGCCGCGTTTTATTGCCTGCTGATGCGTTATAACTTTGCTGATCCGACTATACCGGCTTCAACCAAACCTGATGTAAAAAAATATCTCCTGGGTGGAACATTCCCCGGGCTTACAGTCGGAAAAATTTTGCAGAACTACCCCGATGCCGAAGAACTTTGGCCGTTTCCGCCGAAAGAGATCAAATTTGGTGCATCGTTAAAGCCCAATTGCCCATAACAGCAATAAGTATATTCATGATAAGAGCAGGCTGTTTCTGAGCCGGAACAGCCTGCCAGTTATTGCGCCGGGTTTAATCATTAACTTTTACTTACTCAAACCGATATGAATGCCGACCAACTTGCCGATATGGAAGATATCCAGGGCCTGATTTTGCGTGGATATAATTTCAGGTATATCAAATACATCATTTTCAGCATTGCCGATGCGCAGGGAGCGCGGGATTTTTGCGCCGGTTTGCTGCCGGGCAGCGGAAAGCCCATGTGCGTCACCAATGCCGAACCCTGGCCCGGCGGTGTGAAGCCCGAATATTGTCTTAATATCGGCGTCACCTACAACGGCATGCTCCAACTAATCGGGCAACCCAACTGCCAAACGGTCGGCGGTGCAACCCCCGCCCTTTTTCCGATCTTCAAGTCGGGCGCCACCGACGCTTTCAACGTTGGGGTAATAGGCGACACTGGCGCCAGCGCCCCTGAAAATTGGTGGAAAAGGTCGGGAGGGTGGCAGTTAAAAACGCATCCATCGGCGGATGGAAGTGAGCTGCATTTGCAACTGACCCTTTTTACACACAGTGCCGAATCGCGCGAAGCGCATTATCAAACCCTTTTGAGCATGATCCCGGTAGCAAACGGTGAACCGGCTGTTGTACCCGCCTTCCTTATGGATTCAGATCCGATTGCCGTGGGCGAAGATCTTGACTATATCCATTTTGGGTACAAGGACAGCTTATCGCAGCCGCGTATCGGCAATACACTTTGGAATAAAAAGGAGGTAAGGCTTTTGACGGGCGTGAGCACTATTGACGACCGGCCGGTTGTGCCGCTTTTCCGTTTTGCTATTGCAACAAAAACACCTTCGTACAACGCACATAAACTTTTGGAGAACGGAACCTTCGCAGCTTTCAGGCTGCTGTACCAGGATGTTGCTGCCTTCAACACCTTTATAGCATCCGATAAAAACACCTCGCCTGAATTGGTAGCAGCAAAAATGTGCGGACGGTGGTTTGATGGCACCCCCCTTGTTGTTTCGCCCGACGGCGAGGATAAAAAATTAAAGGACTTTGATTTTACAAACTTTAACTACATCACCCCCACACCCAATCAACAGGGGCTGCCCCAGCCTGATGATCTTGGCGAAAGATGCCCTTATGCCGCACATATACGAAGGGCACACCCGCGCGACGACAATTATGTAACCGGCAACAACCCGCCAAATGAAATTCACCGCGTGCTGCGCCGTGCAAGCCCATACGGCCCCCCCATATAAAGCCGGTGAGCCAAAAGGTATTCAGCGTGGCCTGGTCGGCTTATTTATTGGCGCCAGTCTTAATGATCAGTTTCAGTTTGTCATGAGCCAATGGATCAGCAACGGATCGTTCCGTTTCCCGGATAAATCTCCAAATTCAAGCGGCATTGATCCCTTGTTCGGTCCCCAATCCAACGACCCGGACCCGGACAATAAATATTTTGCCTACAACGCCGGCAATGGCAATTATAAAACCGTGCCCGGGTTGGAGCGCTTTATTCGTACCGACGGCAGCTTGTATGTGTTTTTGCCGGGGATAGCGGGCTTAAAATATTTGTCGGAAGGAACAATACCGGTGTCGTGAACGCGGTAATTTTTAAGAGGCGGTTTGAAAGCAGAGACGCAATATTTTGCGTCTTCCGAACTATTTATAAAGGGTCGGTGTAGAGACGCAATATTTTGCGTCTCCCGTACCCAGGTACAGGTTGCTTTGCCGGCTTGCATGGCGGGGAGACGCGATGCTTCGCGTCTCTACAACCTTAAACCGGCCTTTGCCGGCTTGTTCCACTATTTCCAAAACCAGGGCAATTGTTTGCTGCCGCGTAAGGTGCAATCGGTACAAATAAGGCTGCTGTATGTATAACCCAGCACTGCCAGCCCTTTGGTGATCTGGTTGATCGGGTCGTCGGTGTATGGCGGATTGATCAGGATATTTTGCACATCGTCATACCCCTGCTTATTCGAATATAAGGCAGAATCAGCTTCGCAATCAGCCGGATAATTAACTACCGTACCGGCGGGCACTAATTGGCCGCCGGGCATATAGAATTTTTTTACCTGTACGTTGGTCACGCTTATCCAGCCAATAACCGGCTCGGCAGCATTGTTCATGTTATGGATATTACCCTGCAGTTCGCTGGGCTCCGCATCAAAAATACTTCCCAGTTGCTCGGTATTTTTCTGCAGGTTAAGGTAAAAGTTATAAGCATCGGGGGCCAGGGCGTATTGTTTAAGGTAGATGAGGTAATTGACTTCCAGCTTTTCCGAATTGTACGGAATGCTGACCAGGGGGCTTTGGTAAACAATATCCTGGCTCAGTTTGGCGGTCGACGTCAGCAAAATATGCGATGATACATCAGTGCCGTAGCAATAGTAGATCTGCTGACTGCTTTGCCTTGGTATGATAGTGCCGGTGCTTTCATCGGCAATAAAGTTCGAGTCGTATTGCGCATGAAATATCCATCCCTCGTTATATTCCCAAAGATAGTAGTGGGTATTATTAGCCGGGTCGTGGGCGTTTACATATAAATTGACACCTTTCGAGTCGGTTGTATAGCCGATGCTATCGATAGGAGGGGTTGGCTTTATCGGCTGGTAATCCGATATATATTGTTTTCCGTCGGGGGTTGAAATATGGATGCGATAGTTGCCCCCGGCCGAAAGGTTTAAGCCAGGCGAAGTATAGTTTCCGGCGCCATCGCCCGCAAGCGGCCATGTCGCGTTCTGATCGTTTTCAACAACTACAGTAGCGCCGGGCAAGGGATTTACCGTAGTTTGCGCATTCAGGTTTACGGTTTTGCTCAACTTGATCGTAGTGGAATCGCCGCCCGAGTTGATAACCCCCTCAACCACCAGGTAGCTGTTTGTTGAAGTGATGACAGGCGGATTATATGGCTTTTTACAACAGGTTAATGAAAGGATAAGTATAAAATAAAGTAAACTTTTTTTGCTCATAGTAAACAGAATTGACTGGTGGGATTTTACAGCTCCCTAATAAAGTCAATTAAGTTTGTTTAAACAAATATTATGCCCACGGTAAAGAAAGTGTTACGATTTGAAAGACGAAACTAGTCCGAAAGTCGGGAAAGTCCGAAAGTCCGACCGCGTGCCGCCTTAGCTTTAGCGGTGGCGCAAAGAAGCTGCAACTAGCGTTTCGCAAAAGTAAATAAGTTATACAGCAGGGCTAGAAAATATACACATCTTATGAATTTGTCTCCAAATTCCAATGGCTATAATGCGCCTTCTATCAGTTCGCCATAAAACTCGCCCAGGTCCATCCCTGCGGCCCTTACCTGCTGCGGGATCAGGCTGGCAGCTGATTGGCCCGGGGTGGTATTCACCTCGATGAAGTAAAAATGCCCCGTAGCGTCAGGCAAAATAAAATCAATGCGTACCATGCCTTTGCAGTTTAGCCGCAGGTATATATCGGTCAGTATTTCGGCTATCTCCTCATTTTTTGCTTGTGGCAGATCGGCCGGTGTAATTTCCTCCGATGCGCCGGCAGTATACTTGGCCTCGTAATCAAAAAACTCTTTTTTGCTGATGATCTCGGTTGCCGGCAGCACCACAATCTTGCCGTTTAAACGTGCTACTCCCCTGCTAAACTCCCTGCCCTGTATAAATTCCTCCACCAAAACCTGGTCGTCCTCGTGAAATGCCCTTTTCAACGCATCCGGCAGGCCGGCAACATTATGCACTTTGCTCATCCCAACGCTGCTGCCGCCATTGTTTGCCTTTACAAACAGCGGGAAGGTTAAAGTTGCGGCAATCCCCGCCACATCGTGCATATCATCCCTCAACAGGCGCATCGAGCGGGCGGTGTGCAAACCGTGGATACTTTCAACCAATGCTTTGGTATAAGCCTTGTTCATGGTAATGGCCGAAGTAGTGGCATCGCAGGTGTTATACGGGATGCCCAGCATGTCCAGGTAACCCTGCAGCTTACCATCCTCGCCGGGGGTGCCGTGTACGGTAATAAAAGCAAAGTCAAATTTTATCTTCTCGCCCTTAAGCGTAAGGCTGAAATCATTTTTATCCACCTCCACCGGCCCGTCAGCCGACTCATAAAACCAGCGGTCGCGGTTAATCAGGATGGTATAAACGGCATACTTTTCGGGGTTTAAATTGGCCGAAACGTTTTCGGCGCTGTTGATGGATACTTCATATTCGCCGGTGAAACCGCCGGCGCAAAGGGCGATGTTTTTGGTTTTCATGATCGGGTAAAGATAATTTTTGATTTCGGAATTTTTCACCTATTGTTTATTTTTAAAAGGTGTTCAAGAGGGCTGCGCCGTTCGGATTTTTGATTTCGGATTTTTTTTGGATGGCTGACTTTTGACTTTGAGATTTAGACTTTGGACTTAAACAAGCGTTCCAGGCGTTCCATTTTTGCAGGCGGAACACGTGGAACATTGTGAAACATGCTGATAATCAGTTGTTTCGTATTTGATAATTTGATCGATTATGTGTAAGTAGCTGACAATCAATCGCTATGAAAACTTGATTTTTAAAACAATCAATGCAATTTATTGATAATCAGTCGTTCCAGCTTTTTAGCCTATCCAATTTAAACTTGTCAAGAAGAAGGGCGTGCCCCGGCTGGTAGAGGCCGGGTCGCGTGTTGCGCTCATACTGCGCAGGGCCTTAATCACTTGGCCGGTATCCGCTTCACCCGCTCACGCAGCGCGCCGTAAAACCCATGGCTTTTGTCCATTAACGAAAAATGCCCGGCACTTGGCCAGGCATTTTCATTTCTCTTACATTTCGTAATGCAGTTATAAACTGCAAACATAGCCGTTCGAAGTCGCAGACATTCGAACAGCGGTCCGCTGAATAGTCGAGTAGGCAAGGGGAATTTCACCCCAAGCCTCTCACAGAACCGTACATGAAGCTCTCACTTCATACGGCTCGTATTATACCATCAAACGTGTTTAAAAAGCGTCCAGTAGTAAAACATGCCCGGATAGCTCCTTTTCAGGTCTTTTATCCAAATAAATGCTTCACTGTAGCTGCCTTTAAAACTTTTGTACTTGTTCAATGCCCATTTGGCTAACCGGTACTCAAAGCGCCACATCAATCTCTGTAATTCCCACAACTTGAATTTACCATAGTACCTAATCAAGCCCCTCATTTGTGAGTTAACCTGATTTGCTATGTCCTGTATCGTTAAATCACTTCGACGATGCAGGTTGAGTTGCTTCCATCCTTCAACTATCCGTGTTTGTGCTTTTTGACTTATGGCACATCCATAGCCTACAAACGAGCCTCCTCTTTTGGATGCTACTGTCCGTGGTTTGAATGTAAAGCCCAGAAAATCGAATTTCTTCCCATAGTCTTTCTTCTGTGGTCTCCGATAGTCCTGGCAGTATACCATTTTCGTCTTTTCTTCGCTCAAGCGTAGTTTGCATTCCGCCAGTCTTGTCCTTACTGCCTCAAGTATCTGCTTCGCTTCTGTTTCCGTATGGCTGTGGATAATAACATCATCCGCATAGCGTACAAATGCTACTCCGGGATATTGTTTCGCGAGCCATTTATCCAGTACATAATGCAAAAACAGATTTGCTAGTAAAGGGCTTATCACCCCACCCTGCGGTGTGCCTTGTCCTTCTTTCTGGATAAGTGTCCCATCTGATTGTTGAGCCGGACTTTCCAGCCATCGCATGATGTACATCTTTACCCATTTCTCCGGTACATGGCGCTCTACAGCCTTCATCAGCAACTCGTGGTCTACCTCATCAAAGAAACTTTTGATGTCCATATCAATCACCCACGCGTATTGCCGTACATTTTCCTGTACGGTTTCTACTGCCTGATGGGCGCTCTTCAATGGGCGGTAGCCATACGATTGATCCTGAAACTGGGCCTCAAGCCGTGGCTCCAAGTAATCCTTTACCACTTGTTGGGCAATCCGGTCGCTCACTGTTGGTATGCCTAATACCCGCTTCTTTCCGTTTGCCTTGGGTATCGATACCGATCGTACCGGTTTGGGAAAGTAACTCCCGGAACTCATTCGGTTCCACAGCATATACAGGTTGTTTAATAAGTCCTCCTCAAAATCTTCGAGGCTCTCCTTGTCAACTCCTGCCGATCCTTTGTTCCGCTTTACTTTCCGATAGGCTTCCCGTACCATTTCTTTCGTTACCGGTACTGTCTTTGATGTTGTCTCAAACATTTAATCATCCTCTTTCAAGTTGTAAAACATTCTTAACTGTATAATTGATGCCCTTCGCTCCACCTTCATTACAAAGGCTTCATCACTACTACAGCATCATCCGTCATCCTTAACAGCTTTGCTATTCGGCCTCACGGGTATTGCCCGTTTGTGCCTTTCACTTGGCATCTGTTAAGGACTTCCCGTGTTCCGTACAAAAGCCTGAATAAGAGTCATGCCATCTTAATGACGATTGCCTTATAGCCAGTATGCAAGTTTCCGCTATAATCGTTCGCCGACCGCGTAGAAAGTCGACTTTTGGCAATGGGTTTAGCTATCTCATCACTTCAGCAATGGTTCATTTGCATTCATCTCTCTTATTCGTACCTGACTACTCCTGCGTAGCCTTTTCCTCTTTCCGTTCAATACCAGTTCATTACTAAACCAGCACCGAGAGGTGGTTTACAGCCTCCGCTTGCACAGCGACTGTGGTAGGCCTACTACCATCTTTTGTACAACATTTACTTACCTTATATACTCAGGTTCGTAATTCACGGCACACCTACGCACAGCAAGGATACTAATGTATTGCGATATCTTCGAATTGAAACTGTCCTTTTTCATATCTGAACAAGCCTGTAAAATGAGATGGCGGTAAGGAGGCAATATCAACGGGCGATGTGCTAACAGAAAAAGACTTCCATTTATCATTTTTCTTAAAAAAATTGAAAGGATTTTTGTCTTCAACAACAAATATTGTGAAACCATTCCAATCAAAATATGTAAACTCCTCTAGTTTTAAAGATGGAAATGAAATCCCTGACGAAGTTTTAGGTATTTGAAAAATGCGAAAAATAAAATCATTATTTTGTCCTGCTATCTCGAAGCAAAAATTTCTTTCCGATCGATCAATATGCTTGATTATGACTTTCATTAAAGAGTCTATTTTTGCATTTTCTTTTACATTTTGGATGGTTATTTCCTTGGGGCTTGAAATATATTGTGCATTCGAACAATTTACGATGAACACACAGAACACTAAAAAAGTCGCTCTCATATTTTTAATATTTATTTCCACGGAGTCCAGCTAATTACATTTTGATTGTCATACTGAATAATTTGATTGGTCGCCTTGTCGTATACGTTGAATATAATCGGATTTCCCCTATTCGCTTTTAAAAGGTTGTCCGCTTCCCACCGTTGTGCGAAGTCTGTGACTTCGCACTATTATGCTTGGAGTCTTTGACTCCATTAAAAGAACAAACAATCCACATCAATGATCTGGTCCATGCCGGCATAATTAGATGGCTCGGGTAAATATAATCTTTCGCCTAATAAACCAATCGCCAATCTGATCGGCTCAGCCAAAATTATGTCAATTAATAGTTTAAATGTACATCAGCAAATCTGTAACGCAAAACGTAAAAGCATGGTTGGCTCCCTGCACGCGGCGCACGAGTGCAGAACCGAACAAGCCATCGCTGCATCGCGCAAGGCATGGGGATGACGTTGGACTAAGGCTTAGTGTAGTATGCGTGTAACCTATGACTGTACACAGGTATTACAATATAAAATGCTGATTTTAAATAGGTTAGTTTATGGTTTATGATGATAGATCCCATTTTGTGACACAAACGAAAACTGCAAACTACTGACTGCCAACTGAATACTGCTACAGGTGTTCACGAAAACGCCAAAAATTGGTCAAAATTTGAAAAAATCGAAAATTAAATACCTCAAAATGAGCGCATTTCGTTTCCATTTATCGGGTGTATGTGTAAAAAACGTGAACACTTGAACACCCGTTTTGTCCGAAAAGACTCTGTTGGAAAAGGTCTTCGCTACCAATAAGTTGACTAGTCGGCGTTGTGGGTTTAAATATGATCCAGCTAACAATTTCCATCCGCCGAACACAAAAAATTCCTATGTTTGGGCGTTAAATAGCCATTAATAAAAGCGGCGGCGGCAAATGAGTAAATTCGGAAACTATTTAAAGACCAAATCATTCAGGATTAACCTGTTGCTGATCGTTGTGACCATATTTATTGTGGTGATGATCACGTTTTTCAGCCTGAGCCTGTATACGCGGCATGGCGAGGGGATCCCGGTGCCGCAATTAAAGGGCCTGCAGATTGAAAAAGCAATGGAAGTGCTGAAAGATCAGGGCTTCGAGTATAAGATCGACTCGGTGTACGTGGCCGACCAGCAGCCGGGCGCCGTTGTGGAGCAGGACCCGGACCCCGGAACCAATGTAAAGGAAAACCGGACGATTTACCTGACCGTGGTTACACGGCAAGCCCCACCCGTCTCCCTCCCCGATCTGACGCCTTACACTTATCGTGAGGCGGTGGCTACCCTGGCTAATTATGGCTTAAAAGTGGGCGATACCATTTACAAAGCTGACATTGCCCGCGACCGGGTACTGGAAGTGCGTTTTTCGGGGCAGCCCATTGCTGCCGGGAGTAAAATCCCGAAAGGCTCGCGGGTCGACCTGGTATTGGGCAACGGCGAAGGCGCCAGCCAGGTAGACATTCCCGACCTGGTTAACCAGGACCTGGATGCTGCGAAATTTGTGATAAAGAACGGCGGCCTTACCGTTGGGACGATAACCTACCAGGGCGCGATCACCGACTCGGCCAACCTGGTGGTGGTGGGCCAAATGCCGATGAAAACCGACTCGCTGAGCAAAACGGCCAATGGCACGCCCATTAACCTTACGGTAACACAAGGAAAAAAGAATTGATGCACGGTGAAATTGACGCAGTTGAGTTGCTGGGCAGGCTGGCGAAAGGTGAAAAGCTAACATTGCTGGATGTGCGCGGGGAAATAGAATACCATACCTATAATATCGGCGGAAAAAACGTGCCGCTGCAAGATATCCGGGATAAGGCCGGCGAAATCGGCGCTAACAAAAATGATGAAATAATTGTTGTTTGCAGCGCGGGCCTGCGAAGCTCGACAGCCGCGGACCTGTTGACAGAAAAAGGTTATACCAACGTAAAAAATCTGACCGGCGGCCTGCTGGCGCTGCGGAAAGTAAAACATTAAAAACTATCAGAAAATGACAGCTAAAAAAGCGCCGAAAAGCGGCATGCTGAAAAAATTTATGCTCGCCTTAGTGCTGGTGATCGTCATAGCACTGGGGCTCACCGGCTACAATTATTACGCAAAATATTTTAGCCCCAACGTTACGGCAAGCCAGGAGTACCTGTACATTCGCACCGGGGCAAGCTTTAACGATGTTTACGCGGCCATTAAGTCGCAAAACATGGTAAAGGACACCGATGCCTTTTATTCGGCGGCGCTGAATATGAATTATATCGACCGGGTTAAACCGGGGCGCTACCACCTGCAAGAGGGCATGAGCAACCGTAAGCTGATCAATATGCTGGCCTCGGGTACGCAGGAACCGGTTACCCTTTCGTTCCATAATTTGCGGCTGAAGGAGCAATTTGCGGGTTTTGTAGGAAAGAAAATTGAGCCTGATTCCGTTGCCATTCTCCGTTTGCTCGATTCCACTTCATTTGTTAAGCAATATGGTTTTACTACGGACAATGTTTACATCATGTTTTTGCCTAATACCTACCAATTGTATTGGAATACATCGCCCGAAAAATTCTTTAAAAAGATGCATGCGGCTTATGACAAGTTTTGGACTGCAGAACGCAGGGCAAAGGCCGCCGCCCTCAACCTCGACCCTATCCAGGTGACGATTTTGGCTTCGATTGTGGATGGAGAGGCGCTGCACGACGACGAAATGCCAACCATAGCAGGCCTTTACATCAACAGGCTTAAAAAAGGCATGAAACTGGAATCGGACCCGACGATCATTTTTGCGGAAAATGATTTCACCATACACCGCGTGCTGTCCAGGTATCTCAGTATAAACTCGCCGTACAATACCTATTTACACACCGGTTTGCCGCCCGGCCCCATCAATATGCCCTCGGTAAACGCGATTAATTCAGTGCTCGACTACCAACGGAGCGACTATATTTATATGTGCGCCAAGGAAGATTTCTCGGGCTACCATAATTTCGCTACCAACATGGCCGACCACCTGATCAATGCGCATAAGTACCAGCAAGCGCTCAACGAAAGAAACATAAGGCACTAATGTTTGAGCACTCCACCAAAATCAGGGTTCGCTATGGCGAAACGGACCAGATGGGCTATATGTATTATGGCAACTATGCGGAATTTTACGAAGTGGGCCGTGTGGAAATGCTGCGAAGCCTGGGTCTTACTTACAGCGGCATGGAGCAATCGGGCATTAAAATGCCGGTGCTTGAACTTAATTGTAAATATTTGAAACCCGCTTTGTACGACGAAGAGATCACCGTAAAAGTGATCATGGACAAAATGCCGGGTATCCGCATTCATTTCAGGTACGAACTTTACAACGAAAAACAAGAACTGATCAATAAGGGCGAAACGCTGCTGGTGTTCGTCAATATGCAATCCAACCGTCCATGCCTTCCGCCGCAGGACTTTCTGGATAAATTGAAGCCGTTTTTTGAGTAAATTTGGCTTGCATGAAGTGGCTGCACCGTATTTTACTCAAATTCAGGTTTTACCAAAGATTTATCAAGTGGTCGAAAACATTCGTTTTACGGGGATTTTACCCGCTTTCGCTTTATCACCTGATGGCATTTTTCGCCCGGGAGATCGACCAGCTAACCATGTTCAACCGGGCTGCGTCCTTGTCATTCAATTTTATGCTGGCGTTTTTCCCCGGGACTATTTTTTTATTTACGCTGATCCCCTACGTACCGGTAAAAGATTTCCAGGGTAAGCTGCTTTCGCTGCTGTCAACCGTGTTGCCTTATAACGCCTATATGGCTTTCCAGGCGACAATTGAAGATATTGTGCGGCATCAAAATGGTCAATTGCTCTCTATTGGATTTATCACCGCCCTGTATTTCGCTACCAACGGCATCACCATCCTGATGCGCGATTTTAACAAATCATCACTGGTCATCGAAAAACGCAGCTGGCTGAAGCGCCGGCTGATAGCTGCCGTGTTGACAACGGTGCTGAGTATCTCGTTATTGATCGCTATTACGGTTATGACCGTCAGCGAAACAACCATCAACTACCTGAAGTCGCATATCGACAGTTCAGGCCATTTCTGGTATTACATTGTCGCGTTTTTACGCTGGGTTATCCTGGTGGCTATTTTCTTTTTTTCCATTTCACTCCTTTACCGGTACGGCCCGGCTCACAAAATAAAGTGGAAATTCCTAAATACCGGGGCTATACTTGCAACCATACTGGCTGTATTAACCACAATGGGCTTCAATTATTATATTAATAATTTTGCTTCGTACAACAAGGTTTATGGCTCCATCGGTACGCTGATCATACTGATGATCTGGCTGCATTTAAACTCCCTAATCTTGCTCATCGGCTTTGAATTAAACGCCAGTATCGACTATTCAAAACGAAATATCAAGGTGGTAAGGCCGATGTTCAACAGTTTTCGCACCACAGAAAACCAAAAGGTTTGATCTTTTTAAAGCCGCGCTACCCGGGAAAATCACCTGATACTTTGAAATGATACATGCTCACAAGCAAATGAATAGCAACACGTTGCGCGTATAAAAACCTACCATATCGTCACCTTTAAACCCAATAACAAAAAACAGTTTGCCAATTCCCCCCGGTTTTGTACTTTTGCGCCCGGAGAGTTGGCAGAGTGGTCGATTGCGGCAGTCTTGAAAACTGTTGAACTTTTACCGGTTCCTGGGGTTCGAATCCCTAACTCTCCGCAAATAAATTTATTGCCTTCCGCCATCAGGCGGAGGGCATTTTTATTTTATGGCGTTGCCAAACGCAGTTTGAGCATAAGTTATAAAATAAAAGTGGATCAGTGAGCGATAGCGAACAGGCATTAAATTAGTTTAGCATCCCCCCTAACAGGGATCAATTAAATTAATCCCTAACTCTCCGCAAATAAATTTAATGCCTTCCGCCATCAGGCGGAGGGCATTTTTATTTTATGGCATTACCAGCAAAACTCACTAAAAACCGCTTTGGGTCTGCGCTTGAAAGAGGCTGTCTGATCATTTTTGAGTAGGATAGTCAGCCTACGATTATATTTTATTTCGGAGTAAATCTAACTATCCGCTTATAGTTCAGGTAGCACCGCCAGTAACGCTACCACCTTTTGAATAAGAGATTTATCTGCAGCCGAATATTGTTTTGAAATTGCCATAGCCAGCCATTCCTCCCTTTCTTCCCGGCTGTCCGCTAACCACTTGTACCCTTTTGCGGTCATTACCGCGTAAGATTTTCTTTTATCCGATGACACGGCTTGCCGGGAGATATAGCCCAGTTCCGTGAGCCTGTTAAGTACCTGTGATACATATTGCGATGATAAGTTCAGCTGTGCACAAAGCTCAGACGGTAGTAATTGCTTGTTATCGATAAGCAATTGTATGACATTGAGTTCGGCAACTGATAGCTGTTCGGGATTGC
>Ga0206954_1224_pt1 | contig 12832 bp, 13 predicted proteins | sample Alteio_BWOrgHeat_37_FD_153250 | JGI IMG/M metagenome (GOLD analysis project Ga0206954, IMG submission 153250) | Enriched cells from forest soil in Barre Woods Harvard Forest LTER site, Petersham, Massachusetts, United States -... | ecosystem: Environmental > Terrestrial > Soil > Temperate forest >...
ACGGCGCAGCGGTATAGCCCGGTAAACCCAAATGCATCTGATGGCGTTAAACGTACACTGAGTTTTCTGTATGATATAAAGGGCAAATACATTCTTTCAGGACAGCAAAACTATAACAGCGACCTGAATACGTTTTCGGACAGCGCGAAAAATATTGCCGGAAAATACCCCGCAGTATGGGGAACAGATTTTATGAACTGGGGCGATAAGGACCTTGGGCCGCAGATTGTACAGGAGGCGATAAAAAAATCGCGCGAAGGGTATTTAATAACACTAATGTGGCACGAGGGTAACCCAACCCACAATCCGCCCTATGATTTTAGTAAAGACGTGATCGGAAAGATCAGTGATGAGGACTGGAACCAGTTGCTAACGCCGGGTTCGGCGCTGAACACCAAATGGCTGAGCGAAATTGATGTGGTGGCCGGCCATCTGAAACAACTGCGCGATGCCGGCGTGACCGTTCTATGGCGTCCTTACCACGAAATGAACGGCGTTTGGTTTTGGTGGGGAAACCGTAAAGGCGACAATGGTATAACCAAACTGTGGAAGATGATGTACGACCGGTACACCAATTATCATCATTTAAATAACCTGATTTGGGTGTGGGGCGCGAACGGAATGCGTGATATCCCCTTTGATGAGGCCTACGAATACAAAGACTATTACCCCGGCCCCGAATATGTGGATGTGCTGGGCGTCGATGTTTACCATTTTGATTACGAACAAAAGGATTATAATGCACTGTTAACACTTGCCAGCGGCAAACCCATCGCACTCACCGAAACCGGTGAGCTGCCAAAACCCGAGATACTGGGCGTTCAGCCGCAATGGGCCTGGTTTATGGTTTGGACCAGCTGGCTTTGGACCGATAACTCGCACGACCGTGTTAAACAGGTGTACAATATGCCGCGAACACTCAACCACGACGAGGTGAAGGCAAAACTTGATTCGTTAAAAAAGTAAAATGAGCATGAAGAAAGAGGTTTGGCTGCGCGGACCTTTAAAGGGCACACCTGTGTTACTACAGCCCGTTGCGCATGCCTTACTGCAGGCGCTGGAGGAGGTTACTGAGATGATGGAAGGTTTCCCCGACGCTTTGCTTTGGGAAACGCCTGCCGGATTAGCTTCACCGGCCTTTCATTTGCAGCACCTTTCGGGCGTAATTGAAAGGCTCTTTACTTATGCACAAGGCGAACAACTGGATAAAAGACAGTTGGCAAATTTAGCCGCCGAAGGCGAGCGTGACGAAAATATTAACGTTAGCGCGCTGTTGAAAAGATTTGAATTGGAGGTGTACCTTGCGTCGAGGCAACTGAGCAAAACCGAAGAATTAGTTTTAACACAGAAGCGCGCCGTTGGCCGTGCAAAGCTGCCATCAACCGTTATCGGCTTGTATGTACACGCTGCGGAGCATACCATGCGGCATGTTGGGCAGCTTTTAGTTACGGTTAAAGTGTTGAAGGAAAATTCTTCTTCATTGTAGAGACGCAATATTTTGCGTCTCGGACCTTAATTTACTGGTCTAAAAGGCCGGCTTTCCGTTTCGAGACGCAAAATGTTGCGTCTCTACAAAATTTCCCCAAATATTCTCTTGAAATGGTTGCTAAGATTGCAGTACCGAAACCACCTCCTTCAAACTGCCCGACCGGTGAGTAACTTCAGCGGCTGAATGTTTGCCGTGCGGATCAAATAAAAAGGTATCGATCCCCAGGTCAGTTGCAGCTTTGATCTCTGACTCCGGATCATCGCCGATCACCAATACTTCTTCCGTTTTGTAATGATGCCGTTCAATAATGCCTGCAAAAACATCTTTTTTGGTCTGCTTAGATAGCAGCGGATCGACGATATGGATCTCTTCAAAATCGTTTTTTATGCCCAGCAGCTCCACTTTGCTCCATTGCAGTTTGGTAAAGCCGGTGGTAACCAGGAATTTGGTTTGAGGCAATTGCTTCAGGTGTTCGTAGTCGTCAAACGGCTGCATCGGCAGTTTGTAAGTAATCCCATTTAAAAAATTGTTTCCTTCGTCTGTAAGTTCATCGCCAAAATCAAACTTTTCGGCCACCAGGTGATAGGGGCGGCGCTTTAATTCATCTTTCGCAGCGTCAATCGTCTCGGCGGATAAATGCACCGCTTTTTCGTCTATCATGGCAAAAAGTTGTTCAAACAGATTGCCTGCTATAGCGCTTACCGGGTATATGGTATTGTCGAGATCGAATATTAAAGCGCGTTTCATGATTTGGCAGTAAAGTTCGCCGAAGATAAGAACTCCGGACTTCAGACTAATTACTTTGTACTTTTTTCTCCGCCTTCCGGTCCATAAAATATCACCCAGGTCGCGAAGTCGTCACTAAAATTTTCAAAGCGATGTTCAACACCGGCTGGCGCGAACAAAATATCACCAGGCAAAAAGACTGTTCGGTTGCCGCCGTTTAAAAACTCGCCACTGCCGCTAATGATCACATATAATTCGTCCTGTAAATGCGGTGTTTGGTTGTCGGTTTGCAGGGGTTTGTATATTTCGACCGACATGCTGCCATGCTCCATTACTTTGGCAAATAAGGCATTTGGGCTGGCCGCTAATAATTGAAGGGCATTTTCTGCAGATGATCGCATGGATCAAAGGTAGAAAATGCCCTTTATAAAATTGAAAAGAATGGTAATTATCGAACGATGGAGTTATGCTTTTACGGCAACAGGCTGAAGCCCCAACCAGGGTAAGTATCTCTTCATAAACAAAACAATTTTTGCTTTACGGGGCTTAAAGTGAAATTTGTACAGGTAAGCTGATAATAATATAAGCATAATTTTTTTTGGTTTTAAAACTTAGCCCCGACACGTTGTTTATGCCTGACTGCGCAATACTTTGCTTTTGGTTACTGTGCGCATAATATCAAACATCGCCGAAATGGTTGCACCAACTTCCCTGCCATAACTTCTTTTCACCAGCAGTTTATCGCAAATGGCTGCATCCCATGGTTTAATAAAATGATTTAAATAGTACTCATCCTGCGGATTCACCAAAATATCTATCCCGTCGCGCCATTCATAGTTAACGGTTAAAATACCTGCATGTGTGCGCTCCAATATTTTAAAACCGATAGATGTTCGGGGCAGGTAGTACAAAAACACTTCGCCAAAGTCCATCCAGGGCTTAAAACCTAATACCTCTTTATCGTAAACCACTAATTTGTCGTCAATATCCTGTATTACCCAGCGATGAGATTCTTTGGGTGCAATATATTCCCCTAATAGCGAAGGAGTTTCCATATAACCCATTTTGGCAACCCTGGCCTGTTCTTTCACAAATTGAATGGGGTTATCAACGTGCTCCAGTACGTGGCGGCATATTACGTAATCAAATTCCTGGTCCTTAAAAGGCAGGTTTTCACCGTCGGCCTGCAAAAATTTCTGGTTTTTGTGCAGCACCAGGTCGCCCGAGCGGTGGGTATTATCGTCAACGTATTTATCAACAACCATTTGCGCCCTTTTGTCGGGATGGTTGCCGCCGCCCACTTCCAAAACTTTGTATTTACGTTTGATCAGCAGGTCGTCATACGTTTTTGGGGTTCTTATCTTCATATTGTAATTTGCAGTTTCTAAAAATTAATAAGGGGGTTTAATATTCAGAATGCGGTAGCGGCACACATAATTTTAAACTCGGGTAGGTTATACGGCATTTATTAACAATAGGATACATAAAACGATGATTATCTTTGTTTTTATTATGCTTCTAATCTGTTTCTAATCCTGTTCTAATGAGTAAGAATGATGCCGGCGATCTGTTGAAATTTATGCTGCCTTATCGCGATAGCGTAAAAGCGGCGGCTTTGTGGCTGCGCGACTTTGTTTGGGACCTGTACCCCGATACCAATGAACTCATTTACGACAATTATAATACAGTAGCTTTTGGCTGGTCGCCCACAGATAAGGCCGGCGACGTGTTTTGCAGCATAGCCTTATTTACCGATCATTTGAATTTCGGTTTTAACCGTGGCTCTGAAATTCCCGACAAACAAAAAAAACTGCTGGGCGACGCTACATTTTACAGGTACATTAAGGTATATGATAAGGAAGATTTCCCCGAAGAATATGTAAAAGAGTTGCTTGCAATGGCTTACGAAAACTCGATATCAAGATTAAAACCATCCAAAAAAGTGGTTAGGGGCGAGACGATAGTTAAATCGATATCGCCGGTGAAGCGGAGGCCGGGATGAAGAAGTTTGCAGTTGGCGGTGTGCAGTGGGCAGTGTGGTTTACAATAAATAATTCGCAGATTTACACCTGCAAATTGCCAACTGGAAACTGCAAACTAACAAAACCCCATGGATATCGAATTCAACAAAAATGAAGATATAAACAAACAGCTGGTTTATGAGCTGAACACCCGGCTAAAAAAGGTTTTTGCGGGTGGCGGCGAAAAAGCTGCCGCCAAACAAAAAGAAAAGGGCAAAATGCTGGCCCGCGAACGGGTAGCTTATTTGCTTGATGAAAATAAGCCCTGGCTGGAGATCGGCGCGTTTACCGCCGAAGGCATGTATGCCGAGCATGGCGGCTGCCCCTCGGGAGGTGTAGTTTGTGGTATAGGATATGTTTCAGGCAGGCAATGTGTAGTGGTGGCCAATGATGCCACGGTAAAAGCGGGCGCCTGGTTCCCCATTACGGCTAAAAAGAATTTAAGGGCGCAGGAAATAGCGATGGAAAACCGGCTGCCCATTATTTATTTGGTGGACTCGGCCGGCGTTTTTTTGCCTATGCAGGACGAGATATTCCCTGATAAAGAACATTTCGGCCGCATCTTTCGCAATAATGCGCTGATGAGCAGCATGGGCATTGTGCAGATCGCGGCTATTATGGGGCCCTGTGTGGCCGGCGGGGCGTATTTGCCGATAATGAGCGATGAAGCGATGATCGTTGAGGGAACGGGGTCGGTTTTCCTGGCGGGATCGTACCTGGTTAAATCCGCGATAGGCGAGGACGTGGATAATGAGACCCTGGGCGGCGCGACTACACAGTGCGAGATATCGGGCGTGACCGATTATAAACACCCAAACGATAAAGCCTGTTTAGATTCCATCAAAAACATCATGAGCATGGTGGGTGATTATCCAAAAGCGGGCTTCGACCGGATAAAACCTGTTGCGCCGAAACTCGACGAAAAAGATATTTACGGCCTTTTACCCGATAACCGCGAGAAGGCTTATGATATGATGGAAATTGCGCTGCGCCTGTTGGATAATTCGGAATTTGAGGAATATAAGGCGGGTTTCGGGCAGTCTATCATTTGCGGCCTGGGCAGGGTGGATGGCTGGGCAGTTGGCATTGTGGCCAATGAGCGAAAGGTGATCAAGTCAAAAAAAGGTGAAATGCAATTTGGCGGGGTCATCTATTCTGATTCGGCCGATAAAGCCACCCGCTTTATTATGAACTGTAACCAAAAGAAAATACCCCTGGTGTTTTTGCAGGATGTAACCGGCTTTATGGTAGGCAGCCGCGCCGAGCACGGCGGTATTATAAAAGATGGCGCCAAAATGGTGAATGCGGTAGCCAATTCCGTGGTACCCAAGTTCACCATCATCATTGGCAATTCCTATGGCGCCGGCAATTATGCCATGTGCGGCAAGGCTTATGATCCAAGGCTGATCTACGCCTGGCCATCAGCCAAAATAGCCGTAATGGGCGGCTCGCAGGCGGCTAAAACCCTGGTTCAAATACAGGCCGCGGGCATGAAAGCCAAAGGCGAAGAAGTAGATGCGGAAAAAGAGGCACTGCTGCTAAAACAAACCACAGACCGGTATAACAGCCAAACCACGCCCTATTATGCGGCGGCCAGGCTTTGGGTGGATGGAATTATTGACCCGCTGGAGACCAGGAAAGTGATCTCGATGGGGATTGAAGCCGCTAATCATGCGCCGATTGAGAAGGCGTTTAATGTGGGGATTATTCAAACTTAAACTTTAGCAATATGATAACAAATGAAAATCGGGATTTAATAATCGCGGGTGTAGGTTTGGCCTTTACCATTTTAGGGTATGTCAACCGTCAAAAGATCGGGCGGCTTGCAAAATCGGGTATAAAAGTGGAAGGGGTGGTGTTTTCAGTTGAAACTGAAGTAGACGTTAATGTCGGTAGTCAATATACTAACGTATCGTCCCGGTATCCAATAATACGCTTTGTTGCGGCAGAAAAAGAATGGGTTACGGAGAAATATAACGTGACCGCGTTTCCGGGTTACAAGGCGGGCGATAAAGTTACCGTTATTTATAACCCGGAAAATATCACCGAGTTTATGCTGGACGATACGTCGACCAAAATGATCGGCTATTTTTTCTGGCTGGGTATTTTGATGATTGCTATAGGCGCGGGGTTATTTGCGTTGCAGCTTTAATAAAGAATATTTTATGTCTCTGATCCTACATTTCGATGTCATTACTTTTTAATGAGCATATTGGTGCAAGACGCAAAATATTGCGTCTCTACGGCCGGATACACGGCTGGAAAAAACTTTCGAAGTTTCTAAAACTTCGAAAGTTTCGCCGGTTTAACTATATTTCGCAATGAAAAAACTGCTACTGCTACTGCCACTGCTACTATTGATGAGGGCAAACGCCCAAACCCCAACAGATATCCACATGCGGGCCATCCTGGTGGATACCCACAACGATGTGCTCTCCAACGAATTGATCAATAAACTGGATATTGGCCAATTGCAAACAGTCGGTAATTTCGACCTGGTTCGCGCCAAGCAAGGCGGCCTGGATGCCCAGGTGTTTTCCATCTGGTGCGGACCGCAATACGGTAAAGGCACTGCTTTTAAATTTGCTAACCGCGAGATCGATTCACTTTACGCACTCATTGCGCGTTACCCGGACAAGATCACGCTGGTGCGCAATTCAGCAGAACTGGAGCAGGCGGTTAAGGATAACAAAATGGCTGCCTTGATCGGCGTGGAAGGCGGTCACATGATAGAGGACCGGATGGATTATATCGACAGCCTGGCCAGGCGCGGTATGCGCTATTTAACGCTTACCTGGAACAACAGCACCTCGTGGGCGTCATCCGCACAGGACGAAACCACCAACCGCGCCACTTTAAAACATGTCGGACTAACGGAATATGGCAAGCAGATCGTTCACCATTTGAACGACCTGGGCGTGATGATCGATCTTTCCCACCCCGGCGAACAAACCTTTTATGATGTGTTGGCGACGACCAATAAGCCGGTCATCGCCTCGCACAGCTGCGCTTATTCTATTTGCCCGTTCAGGCGTAATTTAAAAGATGACCAACTGAAGGCACTGGCGAAAAATGGGGGAGTGGTGTTTGTTAACTTTTTCAGCGGCTTTGTGGACAGTACTTTCTTTGGGAAATATGATGCCTTCCTGAAAAAGTATAAAGTCCAACTGGATTCCCTTACCAAAATTTATAATGATGTGGACCTGGCGACAGATAAACTGTTCACCATGCATAAAGCTGAAACCGATGCCATGCGCCCACCTTTGAGTTTACTTATCCACCATATTGACTACATAGCTAAATTAATCGGCGTTGACCATGTGGGGATAGGCTCGGATTTTGATGGCGCACCATCATACCCTTTAGGAATGAATGATGTGCGCGATTACCCGAAGATCACTGCCGAACTGTTGAAGCTGGGTTATACCGAAAGCGATATCGACAAGATTTTAGGCGGGAATTTTTTGAGGGTTTTGAAGGCGAATACGGGGAAATAAAATAATCAGATCGTTATATGAAACCCTTTGCTTTTGTCTTTTTTTTGTTTTGCGGCGGATTGGCACAGGCCCAGGTTACGAAGCTATTCTTCGACAAAAACCACAAGGCGCTAAAAGACAAAGATTCGTCGAAGGCGTCTACTTTTATCCTTAAAGAAAAACTGGCAGATACCGGATGGTACGTAAAGGAATATCAAACCGATGGGTTTATTTTAAGCGAAGGGATGTACCGGGACGAAAAGATGAAGATGCCGCAGGGAAAGTTTATTTATTACTGGATTGCGTTAAAAAAGGAGGCATCCACCAACCCTTATTACAGCTATGTTCAGTTAACCGGAAGCTACTCAAATGGGCAGAAATCAGGTACCTGGATTAAATATACGGATCAGGGCGCAAAGGCCGAGTTATTAACTTACGCCAACGGAAAGCTAAATGGCTTATACCAGGGGTATACTTTCCCGGGCTACCTTTATGTGGATGGCAGTTACCAGGATGATAAGCGCGAGGGCGAATGGCACGTGTATGATAAAAACGGTAAGGTGACGGTAACAGACACTTATGCCGGTGGGCAAATAATTAATACAGTTCGATCTGATGCCGATCCTAAAGCAAATTTGGGAAGCGGCGTAATAGTGCCAAGCCCCAAACCTCAAAAAATTGCAAATGGCGTAGTACTTACCGGTGCAGTGGCCTTTAATGATACCAATACCGGAACCGTTCAAAATGCTGTTCCCGAAAAAGATTTCAAAACACTGCTGAAAAGAAAAATTTCGGGCATGATTGAAAATGGAACAGAGGGAAAATTATTGGTTCAGTTTATTGTCGACCAAAAAGGGAGCGTTAGTTCCGCATCTATTTTCAAGGGTACGGGAAAGGGGCAGGACGTTGATATAGTAAACCTGATTCCGGGAATTTGCTCGTGGAAACCTGCTTTGAAAGATAACCAGCCCGCAATACAGCGGATTTACTGCATTATAGTAATGCAAAATTCACAGGTAGAAATAGCGTATTCGCCAAATTTAAATGACGTGCTGATTAATTAGCTCCACCGGCTTTTTAGCGCAAATTTTAATATTTGATTTGGACGGAAACGAAAACTTTACGAGCTTTAACGGTGAACCGAATTATCAATGAAGTATTTTTATACGTTAACCCTAATCGTGCTGTTCAATTCAGCCTTTGGGCAGCTTAGCCGGGCTTTTATAACCAAAGAGGGGAAATACAGCAACGATCCCAAGGGTGCGGTTTCCTATATTCTTATTCAAAAACTGGACGGAGATTCTGCTTTTGCAGTAAGACAATATGATATGCACGATACGATCATGACCTCCGGCATGTACAAGGACGAACTGCTGACTATTCCGAATGGAAAATTTGTTTTTTATCACAAAGAGCATTTGTCAGAGAAATTCAAAAAAGATTTTCCTACCCTGGCTAAGGATACCAATAATTATGTCGAAAATGCCGGCTACTATTTAAATGGCAAACGGGAGGGTACCTGGCTTCATTATTCTTCAAAAGGCGTGATCGCTCAGCGATCAACTTATGTGAATGATAAAATGAATGGCCCTTTTTCCACGTTTCAGGGTGGCGAACTTGGGTACAGAAGTGAGGGGACCATGGTTGATAATGTACTTGAGGGCAAATATTATGTTTATAATGCAGACAGCCTTTTGCTTGCTGAATCAGATTATGTTCACAATAAGGAAGTAAAGCAAACCATGCATGTGGTTGAAGCGACTGAATCGGATAAGTTTCATTCTTATATGCAGAAGTCGTTAGAAAAATTCAAAACTCAACTGGCAGCAAATGCGCCTGAAGTAAGGTACGTAGTGACCAAAACCGGGGCCATAAAAGAAATTCAAATTGTAAAAGGAATTGCCCCTGACATTGATGCCGCAATTTTAGCTGCTTTGGCTAAGGCGCCAACGTTTACACCCGGAACTTACGATGGCGCGCCATTTGACGAAAAAATAACCCGGATTTTGCTGGTGTTTAACGACTATGTGACCGGGCCGGATGGCCAGCGGCCGCTGCCTCGTATGACCCCCTTTAAACAGCGGTTCCAATCGCTTATCCCCGAGGTTCAGCCCGGAGGCACTATAAAACCCGGGGTTAACTACCAGCAATAAGATTACTGCTTATTGACTAATAAACCCCTCTTTTTTCTTATTTTTGTAATCCAATTTCGCAATAATTCATGACTGATAATCACGAACACGTTAAATGTTTAATAATAGGCTCGGGCCCGGCGGGTTATACTGCGGCTATTTATGCTGCCCGCGCTGATTTGAAACCTGTAATGTACACCGGTCTGGTGGCCGGCGGACAGCTTACCCAAACCACCGAGGTGGAGAACTACCCCGGCTACCCCGACGGCGTGCTTGGCCCGGATATGATGGAAGATTTCCGCAAACAGGCTGAACGCCTGGGCACGGATATCCGTTTTGGCTATGTGAGTTCGGTTGATTTTTCACGGTTACCGCACCGGGTGGTGATCGATGAGGAAAAAACAGTGCTTGCCGATACGGTGATCGTGTCCACCGGCGCATCGGCCAAATGGCTCGGACTGGACTCGGAACAAAAATATAACGGCTTCGGGGTTTCGGCTTGCGCGGTTTGTGATGGTTTCTTTTTTAAAGGGCAGGACGTAGCGATCGTTGGGGCGGGAGATACTGCTGCCGAAGAAGCAACTTATTTGGCAAAATTGTGCCGCAAGGTGTACATGCTGGTTCGCCGCGATGAATTCAGGGCTTCAAAAGCAATGATGCACCGGGTGCTTAATACTAAAAACATCGAAATAATTTATAATACCGAAGCAAAGGAAATTGTTGGCGACGGGCAAACCGTTAATGGCGTTACTGTGTTCAACAATAAAACCTTCGTGGAGAAAACGCTCGACATAACAGGCTTTTTTGTGGCGATCGGTCATACGCCCAATACCGAAATATTCCGCGGCTGGCTGCACATGGACGAGGTTGGGTATATTAAAACAAATCCAGGCTCAACTACCACCAATGTGGAAGGTGTTTTTTGCTGCGGCGATGCGCAGGACCATATTTATCGCCAGGCCGTTACCGCTGCCGGCACAGGTTGTATGGCGGCAATTGATGCGGAAAGATACCTGGCGGCGAAGGAGCATGTGGTAACCGCTTGAGGAAGGTAAAAGGTGAAAGGTGAAAGGTGAAAGGTGAAAGGTGAAAGGTGAAAGGCCACCGCTAAGGTTGTGGTGATCAGTGAAAGCTATCGAAGGATAAATCCTATAATCTTGTAAATCAAATTAATCTTAGTTAAAATTATATACCATGGGAAAAGGAGATAAGAAAACAAAAAAGGGTAAAATAGCAATGGGTTCATACGGCAAAAAGAGGCCGCATGATGTTAAAAAAGCCAAACCTGTTGAGGCTGCCGCTAAAGAAGCAAAAAAATAGATAAAGCCATCCTGTGATTTTTAAGGGTGGCTTTTTTGTTTGGATACAGATTTTTTACATCTGCCGGCTTATATTTTTTCTAAAATCCGTTAACTTCACCGCCTTATATTAATCAGGCACTCATCTCACATGCTTAAAAAAAATCTCTGGTTGCTTTGTTTGGCAATGGCAGCGCTTCCAACTTTAGTATTAGCCCAGGATGCCGACCCTAACCCGGGTATCATCCCCGCACCAGTCTCGGTTAAAAAAACTACCGGCGTTTTTACCCTCGGTAGGCAAACCACCATTATTGCCGATTCGGTTACCAATAAGGCAGTCGTTTTTCTGGCGTCTTACCTGCAAAATACGGCCATGCTGAAGCTGCCGTTAAAAGCCAACAATGGCTCCATACCCAACAGCATCGTGTTAACCGCCATCGGCACGGATGATCTGCCGGCCGAAGGTTACCACTTAACCATTACGCCGCACCAGGTATTGATAGCCGGAAAAGGCGCAGGCCTGTTTTATGGCATACAAACGCTGATACAATTGATGCCGCAGGATAATGAGGCAACTTTTAACCTGCCGTGTGTGCAAATAACCGATTATCCCCGCTTTGCTTACCGGGGAATGATGCTGGATGTATGCCGGCATTTCTTTTCAGTGGAAATGGTTAAAAAATATATCGACCTGATGGCCGCCTATAAAATGAATAATTTTCACTGGCATTTAACCGACGACCAGGGCTGGCGCATCGAAATAAAAAAATACCCGCGGCTTACGCAGGTGGCCAGTCAGCGTGCGCAAACGGTTATTGGCAACTACCACGACCGTACGCCCCAGCAATACGATAATACGCCTTATGGCGGCTACTATACCCAAGACCAGATACGCGATGTGGTAAAGTACGCCGCTGACCGGTATATCAATATTGTCCCTGAAATAGAAATGCCCGGCCACTCGGAGGCGGCCCTGGCAGCTTACCCCGAATTAAGCTGCGACCCGACGCTCAGCTACAAAGTTGCCGAGACCTGGGGCGTTTTTCATGATATTTACTGTCCTTCCGATAAAACATTTAGTTTTTTGCAGGATGTGCTCACCGAGGTGATGGATATGTTCCCCAGCAAATATATTCACATCGGCGGCGACGAAGCGCCCAAGGACGTTTGGAAAAAGTCTGACTTCTGCCAGAAGCTGATGAAGGACCAGGGCTTAAAAACCGAAGATGAACTGCAAAGCTATTTTATACAGCGCATAGAAAAATTTGTCAATTCAAAAGGCCGCAGTATTATCGGCTGGGACGAGATACTGGAAGGCGGCCTTTCGCCTAATGCCACAGTAATGAGCTGGCGCGGCGAACAGGGTGGAATTGCCGCCGCGCAGCAAAGCCATAACGTGATCATGACCCCCGGCAGCGGCGGTTTGTATATCGATCAGCAGCAAAGCAAGCCCGAACTGGAGCCGCTTAGCATCGGCGGTTATGACCCGCTGAGCAAAATATACAGCTATAACCCGACCCCGGTTGAGTTAACCCCCGATCAGCAAAAATTTATTATGGGTGTGCAGGCGAACCTGTGGACAGAATATATTACCACTGAAAATAAGGTGGATTATATGGTGTTGCCCCGCCTGTTTGCGCTGTCGGAAGTTGCCTGGTCGCCGCTGGCCAATAAAAATTTTAACGATTTC
>Ga0206954_1225_pt1 | contig 12826 bp, 14 predicted proteins | sample Alteio_BWOrgHeat_37_FD_153250 | JGI IMG/M metagenome (GOLD analysis project Ga0206954, IMG submission 153250) | Enriched cells from forest soil in Barre Woods Harvard Forest LTER site, Petersham, Massachusetts, United States -... | ecosystem: Environmental > Terrestrial > Soil > Temperate forest >...
TATCATGGCGTTAAAAGCTGAGGTAAGGAAAGGCATCCACAAAAGCGCGGGCGCTATGCTGCATGTTTGTATCGAAGAGGATACCGAATATAAAGTAGAAGTGCCGGACGACCTGCAGGAATGTTTTGATTTTGAGCCGGATGCCCAGGATTTTTTTAACTCATTACCTAAATCGCACCGGGACTATTTTATCAAATGGATCAACGAGGCCAAAACCAGTGAAACAAGGGCAAAACGCATTGTAAACACGGTTAACGCGATGCTACGCAAATTGAAGTATAACGAGATGTTAAGGGCGATGAAGAATGGGTAGATGTGCGGATTTCAGATGTGCGGATGTGCAGATTTCAGATGGGAAAGGTCTTATCAATCAACGAAGTAATTTATGCACGGACTTTGCGACTTCTTATATGATCCTCTATTTGAGCCATAGCTCCAGAATGTGACACTACCCGGCCATTTTTAAAGTCGTCCATACCGGCTTTTATTGCCTCAATCTCTGCGTCCGAAAGGTCGCCCCAATCATCGTCTTCCTGTACTTCAAATTTAAACCCTTTGCCAATTAAATACTCCTCTAAAGCCGCGCGTTCTTTTTCGTTTTTTATCTTTATGCTTACTGTCATAACCAAATTTACTGATATAAATAACGCCTTGCAACAACTAAACAAATTTAAGGCCATTTGAACAATTGCTTAATAGAGCACTGGCAATGTGCCGATTGGTTAATAAGTTCTCTAATGTTAAAAAATCCGCACATCTGTAATCTGCACATCTGCACATTAACCCTTACTTTTACCCATCCATAATTTTTTTATTTAGAATGAGTGACGAACTGAGCGCAAATAATACATCCGACAATAAAGAAGACAAACTACATAACATCATCTCCCTCGACGGCCTGTACGAGAACTGGTTCCTGGATTATGCTTCCTACGTTATCCTCGACCGCGCCGTTCCGCATATAAACGATGGCTTAAAACCCGTACAGCGCCGCATCCTCCATTCATTGAAGGAGATGGACGACGGGCGCTTTAACAAGGCAGCCAACGTTATCGGCAATACCATGAAGTACCATCCGCACGGTGATGCTTCTATTGGTGATGCAATGGTGCAGATCGGCCAGAAAAACCTGCTGATCGATTGCCAGGGCAACTGGGGCGATCCGGTAACCGGCGACTCGGCTGCGGCCCCGCGTTATATTGAGGCCAGGCTGTCGAAATTTGCGCTTGATGTTGTTTTTAATCCCGATACGACTGACTGGCAAGCCAGCTACGATGGCCGCAACCGCGAGCCGATCACGCTGCCGGTTAAGTTCCCGCTGTTGCTGGCGCAGGGCGCTGATGGTATTGCCGTTGGCCTGGCAACTAAAATATTACCCCATAATTTTATCGAACTGATCGACGCTTCGATCGAAGTATTAAAAGGCAACGCCCCAAATTTAATGCCCGATTTCCCAACAGGCGGTATGGCCGATGCATCAGCTTACAATGAGGGGCAGCGCGGGGGCAAGGTAAGGGTACGCGCAAAAATTGTGGAGCGCGATAAGAAAACGTTGGCCATTACCGAGATCCCGTTTACCACCACAACTGGCGGCCTGATGGAAAGCATCGTGGCTGCGAATGAAAAGGGAAAGATCAAGATCAAAAAGATCGAAGATAACACGGCCAATACAGTCGAGATCATGATACACCTGGCGCCGGGAATTTCGCCTGATGTTACGATCGACGCGCTATATGCCTTTACCGATTGCGAGGTTTCCATATCGCCCAATACCTGCGTGATACAGGATGATAAGCCGCGCTTTATGAGCGTGAACGACATGCTTACCGAAAGCACGCACAATACGCGCCGGCTGCTGAAAATGGAGCTGGAGATCAGGCTGAAGGAACTGATGGAAAAGATATTCTTCAGCTCATTGCTCAAAATATTTATCCAGGAAGGGATGTACAAACATCCTGAATACGAAGCTTCGGGAAATTTTGAGATCGTTGTTGAAGTGTTGAACCGTTTGTTCACACCCTTCTTTCCGCAATTCTATCGCGAAATAGTTCCCGAAGATTATAAAAAACTGATCGATAAACCGATGAGCAGCATTACCCGTTTTGACGTAAAGAAAACGGATGAGCAGATAAAATGGCTGGAGGGAGAAATAAAGGAAGTAAAACATCACCTTAAACATTTAACTGATTATGCGATTGCCTGGTTCCAGAAGCTGAAGGACAAATATGGCAAGGATCGCGGACGAAAAACCGAACTGCGCACCTTTGATAAGGTAGAGGCGGCACAGGTGGCGCTGGCCAACGTTAAACTGTACGTAAATCGGGAAGATGGCTTTATCGGTACAAGTTTAAAAAAGGATGAGCTGGTTGGTGATTGCTCGGATATTGACGAGATCATCGTCTTCCGCGAAGACGGCAAGTGCATCATCACCAAAGTACAGGAGAAGGTTTTCGTTGGGAAAGAGATCATCCATGTTGCGGTATTTAAAAAGAACGATGACCGCACCGTTTATAACATGATCTATAAAGACGGGCAGAGCGGCGTGAGCTATATCAAGCGTTTCTCGGTAGTTGGGGTTACGCGCGATAAGGAATACGACCTGACCAAAGGAACCAAAGGCAGCCGGGTATTATACTTTTCGGCCAACCCGAACGGCGAGGCTGAAATAATTAACATCCAGCTTAAGCCACACAGCAAGTTAAAAAAACTGCAGTTCGACGAAGATTTTGCCGTGCTTACCATTAAAGGCCGGGCCTCGCTGGGCAATATCGTAACCAAATACCCGGTTAAAAAGATCGTACTGAAAACCAAAGGCGTTTCCACACTATCGGGTCGAAAGATTTGGTACGACGATATTTTGAAACGGTTAAACGCCGATGGCCGCGGCAAATACCTCGGCGAATTTGATGGCGATGATAAGATATTGACCGTTTTAGCCGGCGGCGTTTACGAACTGACCAGTTTCGATCTCAATAATCACTTTGATGATAAGATGATCCTGATCGAGAAGTATGGGCCTGAGAAAATTTACGCGGTAATACACATTGAGGGAAAAACCAAAAACTACCTGGTAAAACGGTTTGTGTTTGAGAATACCGCCATCGGCAAACAAACCAGTATCATCAGCGACGAGAGCGGTTCGAAATTGGTACTGATCACCGGAACGACACAACCTGTTGTAAAAGTTATTCAGCTAAAGGGTAAGGAGCAAACGCCCGAAACCATCGAAGTTGACCTGGCTGCGCTTATCGACGTAAAAGGCATGAAAGCGATGGGTAACAGGCTTTCTCAGCTGCCGGTAAAGTCGGTGGAGTTATTGCCTGAAACGGACAATGGCGACGATGAACATGAAGCCGGCGGTCCGGATAATGACGGCCCGGACGGACCTTCCGACGAACCCTCACCCGACACCGGAATATCACCCGAAACAAACGAGGAACAGGCAGAACAGGAAGCTACTGAAAAACCTGAAGCTGAATCGGTGAAATCACCAACAAAAGCGGTGGAATCACAACAAACAGAATCGGGGAAATCGCAATCCAAACCGCCGGAATCATCCAAATCAATCCTGGATGAACCGCAGCCGTCAGAAAAGGTGAAATCATCGACAGAATCGGCGGAATCCCAGCAAACAGAATCGGTGAGATCACCCTCAGAATCCGTGAGATCACCCTCAGAAGCGGTGCAATCCAAAAAAATAGACTTTGAAATAACCAATCCTGACGATATAGAAATGGATGATAACGGCCAGCTGGGATTGTTTTAAATGAGCTTAACCAATGGGACTCAAGGCGCTCGACATATTTCTGACGCTGCTGCATTTCGTCATCATATTATTCAACCTGTTTGGCTGGATATGGAAACCACTGCGCAAAGCCCATTTAATTTGCGTAGCTATTACCGCCGGGTGTTGGTTTATCCTTGGGATATGGTACGGCATTGGGTATTGCCCAGTCACAGATTGGGAATGGCATGTAAAAACCCAATTGGGTGAAACCAACCTGCCCGATTCATTCATAAAATATTACGCCGATAAAATAAGCGGCACTTCAGTTAACGAGTCGCTCATCAGCGTTGCCATCGCGGTGTGTTTTGGGTCGGCCGCCCCGCTATCCATCTATTTTAATTTTTTCGCAAAGAGGTTTGCCAAGCCTGCGAATCGGTAATTTCATAAAGAGGTGGAGTGAAATTATTGTTGAACTGCGCACAGCGCAATGCGAAAACCCCTATACGCGCTATCCTCATTCGGCGGGTTTTTAGCCCTGTTGCCTGATCGTTCATCATTAGCGCCACTACCAAAGCTGCCGCCCCGGTTAACCCTGTAGGCGCCATCTTTCGGGCCGGTAGGGTCGGTTACACTGCTGCCAGCGTAAGGTCCATACCAGTCGCGGCACCACTCCCATATGTTGCCCAATATGTCATGCATGCCCCATTTATTGGGCAGTTTGGCGCCCACATCGCGTGGACCGGCGGGGGGATTGCCAAGTCCTTTTCCCGTATAACCGATAAAACTGTTTTTAACGTACCAGGCAATATCATCCAGGCTGCCATTGCTATAAGTTGGGCCTGTTGTTCCCGCGCGGCATGCATATTCCCATTGCGCTTCGGTCGGCAGTGTATACTCGTACCCTGCCGGAAGCCGGCCATGCGCACGCTCCTGCACAGTCAGTTTTTTGCAAAAATCCATTGCTTCATTCCAGCTCACGAAATACATAGGCAATTGGTCATCTTCATTCGCCATAATTTTATCCGGGTCGTTTTTATCGAAATGCATAAAATCGCGTTCTTTCATTTTCTTGCCGTCAAAATCATATAAAGTTTCGTCGTTAAGCAGTTGGAGCACTTTTTCGCGCAGGCTTTGCCCGGTTACGGCTTTCCATTGGCCTATGGTTACTTCGGTGATACCCATCCAGTAGCCATGCGTAAGCGTAACGGTAGTTTGCGGGCTTTCGTCCGGTTTGCGGCCCTGTTCGGTATCTGTTGTTCCCATGGTAAATGTTCCGGCGCGTATCCAGGCCATTGGGAACGGGGTGTTGTGAGGCAAAGACAGATTCCAGGATTTTCCGGCGACCGGTGCAGATGCCGCAATTTGTGCATGAAGTGAACTGCAGCTAAGGGTTAGCACCGCGACACAACAAAAAACCGTCATTTGTACATTTTTAATTTGGCAACGAGCGGGATTGGTTTCCATGATAGATCTTAGTGAAAATTTACTGGGGATTGATTGGTTGAGTAAAAGTAAGAAAAGGTTACCGACAATTGATGTTGGCCATTCAATATAAGTATTCCCGATAATATATTAGCTTTGTATTTATGTTATCAATCGTCGAAATAGAATCCAAACTCCGGGCTATGAAACCGGAACTTACTGAAAAATTTCATGTGAGCAGTATTGGCTATTTTGGCTCTTACGCAAAAGGGCAGCAGAACAAATCAAGCGATTTAGATTTGGTAGTTGAATTTTCAAAACCCGTAGGCTGGGCTTTTTTTACATTAGAAAGCTTTTTGGAACAATCATTAGGTATTAAGGTAGATCTAACAACAAAAAACGGCCTAAAGGAACGAATTAAGCAATCTATTCTTAGTCAAGTCAAATACGTTTGAAAAAAATAAAAAACAAGTCATGCCGAACTTGTTTCGGCACCCCAAAGGACAGTCAGCTAGACAGGTAACCAGCAAGTATAGTTCCCAATTGTAAATATGTCATTTCAAACGATACCCCAATTGCATGGTGTAAACTTAGCGCATCGCTTGTTCTGTGGGGTGCTGAAACAAGTTCAGCATGACGAGTAGTTAATAGTTAAATCAACTAACCTTATCAATTTAAAAATTCCTACTTTGCCGACATTTTTACGAATAACCCGCTAATGAAAAAGGCCGCCATAATTCTCATCACCTTAACGATTCTTACAAATATTTGCCTTGCCCAAAAAGCCAAACACACCTTTGCCCTGGGCGATTCCACCTTTTTGCTGGATAACAAACCTATTCAACTCATCTCCGGCGAGATGCATTGTACGCGCATTCCCCGCGCCTACTGGCGCGACCGGATGAGAGCAGCGAAAGCAATGGGCCTAAACACCATTGGCACCTATGTTTTTTGGAATGCTGAAGAACCCGGGGAAGGCCAGTTTGATTTTACCGGCAATAATGATATCGCCGAATTTGTGCGCATTGCCAAAGAAGAAGGCTTATGGGTTATCCTCCGCCCCAGCCCCTACGCTTGTGCCGAATGGGAGTTTGGCGGTTATCCCTGGTGGCTACTGAAGGATAAGAATTTGAAAGTGCGCAGTAAGGACCCGAAATTCCTGAAATATTACCATGATTATATCAGTCAACTCGGAAAACAACTGTCACCGCTGCTGGTGACCAACGGGGGCAATATTTTGATGGTGCAGATAGAAAATGAATACGGCTCTTATGGTGACGACAAAGAATACCTGGACATCAACCGTAAAATATTCCGCGAAAGCGGTTTTAGCGGATTGCTGTTTACCTGCGACGGGCCTTCGCAAATGCCGCGCGGCTATTTGCCCGGCTATTTACCGGCCGTTAATGGCCTGGACGACCCCAAGGAAGTAAAAGCCCTCATCAACAAATACCACGACGGCAAAGGGCCCTATTACATTGCCGAATGGTACCCGGGTTGGTTTGACAGTTGGGGCAGCGGGCATAATACCAGCAATATGGAAGATGATGCCAAAAAGCTGGACGAGGTGCTTTCATCTGGTATTTCTATCAATTTATACATGTTCCACGGCGGTACTACGCGCGGCTTTATGAATGGCGCCAATATGAGCAGGAAGGACCCGTATTCGCCGCAAACTTCCAGCTATGATTACGATGCCCCACTGGATGAAGCAGGCAACCCGGCGCCAAAGTTTTATAAATTCCGCGAAGTAATTGAAAAACATTTGCCGCCGGGCGAAAAACTACCGCCGGTGCCTGCGAAGCATCCCACCATTTCGATCAGTCAAATCAAACTTTCCAAAAAAGCATCGGTGTTTGCTAACCTTGCGCAGCCGGTATTAGCGGAGCATCCATTATGTTTTGAGGACCTTAACCAGGGTTATGGTTTTGTTTTATATCGAACCAAATTAAAAAATGCGGTTAACGGGGTACTGAAAATTAAGGAAATGCGCGATTATGCTACTGTTTACATTAACGGTCAGCGCGTGAGCATTTTGGACCGGCGGTTGAAACAGGATTCCCTTCAAATCAACGCTGTCGCAAATGCTACTCTGGATATTTTAGTTGAAAACAACGGGCGCATCAATTACGGCCGGTATCTTATCGATAACCGCCAGGGCATAACTGAAAAAGTCACCGTAAACAATGACGAGTTAACGGGCTGGAAGATGTACAAATTTCCGTTCAAAACAACAGCCGGTATGAACTTTACGACCAATAAAAATAATGATGAAGGCGGCCCGGCACTTTTCGCCGGAACCTTCACCCTCCCCAAAACCGGCGACACGTTTTTGGATATGCACGACTTCGGCAAGGGCTTTGTTTTTGTGAACGGCCATAACCTCGGCAAGTACTGGCATATCGGCCCGCAGCAAACCATTTATTTGCCGGGCTGCTGGCTTAAAAAGGGGCTGAACTCCATCGTTGTATTTGATGAATTAAAGAATAATCACCAAAACATCAGTTCGATCGATCACCCCATCCTGGATGAGTTAAAATAACCGCCGGTAAACCAATGTTTTTTAACACAGAGGACACAAAGGAGGCACAGGGAACGCAGGGAAAAATGACAAACTATAAATGCTTTGTGCCCCCTGTGTCTTCCTCTTTGTGATCTTTGTGGTTAAATCCTCCACAGTATAGTTATATAGGAGGCAGCCAAAAATTGATTTTTAATTTTATTAAATGCTTTAAGCTTAAATCACTTATTTTTCTATTTTTGATAACTTGTGATAAAAGCAACACCATCGCATGTCAATATTTTACGGTTTAGGTTCATATTCGTATATTATCGTCGGCCTGGCACTGTTCTGCGGTATACACAGTTACCGGCGCGGGACTTTGGGCCGCTGGATATTATGGCTGCTGTTTCTGCCTGTTATCGGCAGTTTGTACTATCTTTTCAGCGAAGTGCTAAACAACAAAAGCAGCTTTGTAAAACCTACTAATTATGCGCCAAAAGTGGTTGCATCGGGCGCTACTATCAGGAAACTGGAGGAGGAATTGCGTTTTACGGATACCTTTGCCAATCGCATCCGGCTGGCTGATGCTTACCTGGCCGGCAGTCAAACGGATAAGGCGATCGATCTTTATACAGCCAGCCTAACCGGCGCTTTCAGCGAAAACGAGCACGTGATGCAGCAACTGATCGTTGCTTATTACGAGCAGCAACGGTACGAGGAAATTATTCCGCTGGCAAAAAAACTGTATAAGCTGCCGCAGTTTGCCCGGTCAAAATCGCACCTGCTATATGCCCTGGCGCTGGAGAATTTAGGGCAAACCGAACAATCCGAAAACGAATTTAAGGCCATGAAAGGCCGTTACTCCAATTTTGAGCAGCGTTACCAGTATGGCCTGTTTTTGATGCGTGCCGGCCGCGACGATGACGCCTGGCACCTTTTTACGGACATGCTGAACGAAGAGCAACACCTTAGCCCTATCGAACGCAAGACTAACCGGGTTTGGTTCAGTAAGACGAAGGACGAATTACGGAAAATATCGCCCGCACAAAAGCCGGCATAAACAGCATTAAACCTTCCCCAGGTAAACTTCCGTCTGGTAATAAAAACTCACCTTTCCGTCAGTATTATATTTACCGAACAGTGCTTTAAGCAAGTCCCCGAATTCTTTACCTTCGTCTGTGCCTTCCGCCGGGACGTAGGACGAGGAAAAGGCACGGCCCAATAGTCCTTCCTCGTCAAATACCTGCACATTGGGGTATTTCACCGCTTCATATAAGCCGTCTTTAAAAAAAGCCTTGAAATTTATATCGCTAATATTGCGGTGGTTTACTTTGTTATAGTCGACCGAATCGTGTTTCAGCAGGTTTTCATACGCTGCTGCGAACTCGTCTGTACCGGCGTCGCGGTTGTTCCAGATCAACGCGACCAGCCCCTCAGCTTTCAATATCCGCTCAAATTCTGTTTTTGTTTTTTCGGCGTCGAACCAGTGAAAAGCCTGGGCGCAAACAATTAAATCTACACTATTTGTTGGCAGTGTGGTAGCTTCCGCCGTACCATTAACGGATTTAAAATTTTTGTCGACTTCAAATTGCCTTATCGCTGCCTCCTGCATCAACTCGTTGGGTTCCACGCCGTACACCTGGTAACCCTGTGCCAGCAACAGCCCGCTAAAAATACCTGTTCCCGAGCCGATATCGGCTATTATTGAACTTTTTGTGAGTCCGCATTGATTTGCAAGGTAGGTCAAAACTTCGGGCGGGTACGAGGGCCGGTATTTGATATAATTTTCAACCCTGTCCGAAAATCTTTTGGTAGGATCAGCAATATTCATAGCTTACAATACAACCAGCAGGATAAGGATCAATACTACTAAGGCGCCAATGCCGATATACAATACGTCGTACATCCGGGTTTCCTGTTTCAAGGCCCTCAACTCGGCGCGATAAGCCTTCTTCTGCGCCTTGGTCATTTGCGAGCGGTCCTCGGCTTTTATTTCTGCTATGCGGGTTTTAATTTCTTCAATCCGTACCTGTTTTTCTTCGGGCGTCATTGCGGCAATGGCTTCTTTTGTTGGCGGGTCGGTCGTTGGCGTCGCATGCGCCGCAAGCGAGGCCAGGCAAAGCGTTAACGAAAGGACGAAGCGGCAGATGGTCTTTTTCATAGTTTATGTAATTTGAATCAAGAATCAAAAGTTAAGAACCAAGAGCCAGGAAAAAATTGCAGAGGATTTTTGTCTTGATTCCTGACTCCTGGCTCTTGTGTCCCATTATATGCTTATAAAAAAAGCTGCTTCGAACACGTGGCCCGGCGCAACTTTTTGAATGTCTTCTTTTTGGCTGATGTCCACATGTTTTCCCTCCGTATCTGCGCAGCCCAGCCAGGGCTCAATGCAAACAAAATCGGCGCCCGGTTTGGCCCATATCCCCAGGTAATTAAAATGAGGGAATTGTACCGATACCGATTTGTCATGCTTATCGCTTTTTATGCTCACTTCCCGCGATTTCAGATCTTTAAAAACCAGCGCATCTTTATCAAACAGGTGTTTAGTTAAATAAAGCTTGTTGTTTGGCGCGGGCACGGGGTGCTGCTCGCCGTTAAAAACACCGTCAGCCGTTAAACCGTGGGTAAACAGCGGTTCCTCCACTTCAAACTCCAGGTAATAATCTTCGTACTTTTCGCCCACCCGGAAGGGTACATTAAAGCCGGGATGCCCGCCAACCGAAAAATATATTGTTTTTTTATCGTGGTTGATCAATTTATAGGTTATGCGAACAGCGTTTTCGATCAACGTGTACAGCACCTGGAAGTCGAATTTGTAGGGATAAACCTTCAGCGTTTGCTCCGAATTGGGCAGCGAAAATGTTGCGTGCTCGTCGTCATGCTCCAGCAAAATAAATTCGGATTGCCGCGCAAAACCATGCCGCGCCATGTGATAGGTGTTGCCATCCACCAATAGTTCATCGTTGATCAGCTGACCTACAATGGGGAACAAATTTGGCCCATGCCATGGCCACACCGCCGGGTTGGCCTGCCACAAATGTTCCAACTGATTGGTTTTATCGAATATCGAGCCGAGTTGTGCCCCTTTTGTGCTAACGGTAACGCGTAAAAAATCGTTCTCTAAAATAGCCATTGGTAGTATGGTTTGAAAGAATGGCTAACGCTTGAGCAGAAAGCCAAAACCGCGATAAAGATAAATCAAGATTTATGACTTATGCTACAAAACTCCGCGATATTTCAGTTACAGAGGGTTTAGTCCTGAGTCGAAAGTCTAAAGTCGGAAGAGCACAAAAAATAGCCTTTCCCAAGTATCCCTTTGGACAGGACTTAAGACTTTAGGCTCAAGACTTTAGACTTTCTTCTCCTTCGGCAGTTCCTCCACATAATCTTCGCTCCTCGGCGCGTGCATAAAAGCATCGCTCAGCCCTGCCGGCAAAAGCGTTAGCTTCCGTTTGATCATATCTAACCAGGCGCCGTCAACGTTCACAATGGCCGCCTTCACGCCGTCCTGCCTGAATATTTCATGTCGTATAGACCATCGCGAGCCGTCGGCACGGGCCTTTGTAATTTCACAGGTCACCTTCAGGTGATCGTTCATCGCCACTTCGCGTAGAAAGATCAATTCCTCCCTGAACATGAGTGGCCCGATATTCATCTTGTAAAGCACTGCGGGTCCCAGCCCTGCTTCCTCCAGCATCACCAATCGGGCCTGTGCTGCAAAATCAGCATAAGCCGAGTGCCGCATGTGCTGGTTGGCATCAATCTGCGACCACATTACCTGTCCTTCAAAATATACTTTCATAAGCCTGGTTTATTATAGTCCGAAGTCGTAAGCGCTGCAATATACAAGTTTGGGCGGATGCTATTTGACTACGCTGATCAGCATCCTGTCAAAATTAGTTCGTTTCGGAAGGATCGAAAGGGCTGGAATGCGGAGAGTTTGGTCAAAAATTCGGAAGCGTTCCAGGTGTTCCATTTTTGCACACGGAACACGTGGAACACTATGAAACATACTGATTTTCAACGTGTTTAAGTTTTTATCATTTGGTTGATTTTGTATAAGCGACTGATAATCAATTGTTCCAGGAATCGGTTTTTTAGACACATGCGTGTAAAGCATTGATTTTCAAAATGTTTCATTAAAAATGGGGAATTCCTTCCACACCTTATATAACATAATTTTAACGCGCCTGCCCCTGATGTCCTGGGTGCGCCGGTTCATTTCTCCCTATAAATGTATACCTTGCACCACTATTTTTACAAAAACCTATGTCGACATTAAAGGAAGGCGATAAAGCGCCAAATTTTACCGCTAAAGATCAAAATGGAAAAACCGTTTCCCTGTCCGATTATAAAGGGAAGGATGTGATCCTTTATTTCTATCCGCAGGATAACACTCCTACCTGCACCAACGAAGCCTGTAATTACCGCGATAATTATCAATCCTTAGTCAGCAAGGGTTTTGAAGTGATCGGCGTGAGCCCTGATAATGAAAAATCGCACAAAAAATTTGAAGCTAAATTTAGCCTGCCATTTACGCTGATAGCAGATACAGACCGGAGCATTGTGGAAGCTTACGGGCTGTGGGCCGAAAAAACGACGTTCGGGCGTACTTATATGGGTGTGTTGCGCACTACATTTGTTATAGATAAAAAGGGTGTGATCAAAAAGATCATCGATAAGGTGGAAAGTAAAAATGCTTCGCAGCAGGTATTGGATGTATTGCAATAAAATCGTTACATAAAAACTTATATTTGCAGTTTATAACAAATATTAAACCCGCTAAATTTAATATATGCCGACAGAGGTTGACGACGCAGTGATACTAAGCAAGTTCCAGGATGAACGGACGCGCAATGAGGCATTTAATTTATTGCTGAAAAAGTACCAGCAAAAAATTTACTGGCACATTCGCCGTATGGTGATCGATCACGACGATGCCGACGACCTGGTACAGGACGTTTTTATTAAAGTATGGAAAAACCTTGCCGGTTTTAGGAACGATGCACAGCTGTATACCTGGATGTACCGCATTGCCACCAATGAGTGCATAACTTTTTTGAATAAAAAGAAGCAAAAGAACAATGTATCGATAGATGATGTGGCCTACGAGCTGGCGGATACTTTGGCCGACTCGACCTATTTTAATGGTGATGCGGCGCAGCGGAAATTGC
>Ga0206954_1226_pt1 | contig 12804 bp, 11 predicted proteins | sample Alteio_BWOrgHeat_37_FD_153250 | JGI IMG/M metagenome (GOLD analysis project Ga0206954, IMG submission 153250) | Enriched cells from forest soil in Barre Woods Harvard Forest LTER site, Petersham, Massachusetts, United States -... | ecosystem: Environmental > Terrestrial > Soil > Temperate forest >...
AGCAGGACCGATTGCCGGGTCACCCTACTTTCAATTGCCATATATGCCATGTGCAATGCATCTGAAGATGATTTGCCTGCACCTATAAAGCGTTGCTGCAGCAGATTCAGATTTTGAACAAAAGCATTGTTGTATGGGTTGATATTGCTAAGCAAATCGCTGCGGTGTTTTGCTGTTCGGATATGAATGATGGTGGTTAATACCGCGATACCAAACGAACCGCCCAACTGGCGCATCATGTTATTTAAGCCGGTACCCTGGCCAAGCTCGGGCCCTTTCAGGTCGGCAATCGCAAGCGTAGTCAGCGGAACAAACAACAAGGCCATACCCACACCTCTGATCAGGAGCGGGATCAACACATTTGTTTCGCCTGTTTCCAGCGTTGAATTACTGAGCATGGTAGTGAACACAAAGAACAAAAACATGCCAATAGTAGCCATAAATTGCGCCGGTATGCCCCTGTTTAGCATCTTGCCAATAAACGGCATCATCATAATCGTGCACAATCCGCCGGGGAATAGTAATTCGCCGGTTTGCTGCGCCGAGAAACCAAGCAGGTTTTGACAGAATACCGGGAAGACGAAGACCGACCCATACAAGCCAAAGCCAAGTATAAAGGAGGTGAACATCCCCACCGCGAAACTTCGATGTCGCATGATCCCAAAGTTTACTATCGGGTGATCGATGCTCAATTCGCGCCAGATGAAAAGGAATACGCCTAATACAGCGGTGACGGTTAATACCAGGATATACGTTTTAGCAAACCAATCTTCCGATTCGCCTTTCTCCAATATCGTTTGTAAACTGCCAACGGCAATGGCCAGCAGTGCAATGCCCCACCAGTCGATGGGTCGTCCCTTCGCCTCCTTCGGTGTTTCACGTACAAATGTATAAGCGCAAAATGCCGCAATGGCCCCCACGGGAATGTTTACGTAAAATATCCATCGCCACGAGAAATGGTCAGTTATAAAACCGCCGATGGTAGGGCCTACAGTTGGCCCTACAACTGCACCCAATCCAAATAACGCTGTTGCCGTGCCTATTTGTTCGCGCGGCCAGGTTTCAACCAATATCGCCTGGGAGGTTGATATCAAGCCCCCGCCGGCAAGTCCCTGTAATATCCTGAAAATAACCAGCTCATTAAGGCTGGTTGCATTTCCGCATAAAAAGGAGGCTATAGTAAATACAATGATGGAGGTAATAAAATATTGCTTCCGCCCAAAGCGGCTGCCCAGCCAACCCGACATGGGCAATATAATTACGTTTGCTACGGCGTATCCGGTAACCACCCAGGCAACATCCTCCAGCGTGGCACCCAGGTTACCCTGGATGACAGGCAGGGATACATTTACGATCGTAGTATCGATCAGCTCCAGTAACGAAGCCACGATAACCGTGATGGTAATGATCCATTTTTTAAAGCCAGTTTCAGCCATTTTATTTTAGTTCATGGTTCATGGTTGATAGTTCATGGTAGCTGCGAAGGCGGCTATGGACTATTTCCGACGAACCAAATGTTTATTGGTTTACAGTTCAGTGTCAATGGCTAATAGTATCTGCGGTATTTCTTTTGCTATGAACTATCAACCATGAATCATGAACTATTCCTTAACGATCACCGATACATTCACGCTCATGCCGGGTGTTAACTTACTTAGGGTAGCTTCATTGGCGTTGATCTGTATTTTTACAGGCACCCGCTGTACCACTTTCACAAAGTTGCCTGTGGCGTTATCCGGTGGCAGCAGCGAGAACTTGGCGCCTGTTGCCGGAGCAAAATTGTAAACCTTGCCGGTAAGTTTCAGATCAGGGTAGGCATCCACTTCTATCTCCACCTTTTGATTGGGGCGAATATTATCCAGCTGAGTTTCTTTAAAGTTAGCAGTGATGTAAATGCTTTTGTCGTTAACTATCGAAAACAGGGTTTGCCCCGCCTGCACCAGTTGACCTACCTGTACATTCTTTTTGGATACCATGCCGCTTGAAGGTGCAAGGATATTGGTGTACGATAATTGCAGCTTTGCATAGTCAACATCGGCCTGCTTTTGCGTTACGCCAGTGTTGGTAACAGTCAGTTGGTTTTTGGTAGCGCCTTCCTGCTCAACTGCAGCTTTGTACTGGTCCTGGGCGGCATTATAATTAGCCTGCGCAGTTTCCAAATCAGCCTTCGACTGGTCAAACTGCTGACGGGTGATAGAACCATCCGAAACCAGGTTAGCATAGCGCGCATAATCCTTGCTCACTTTATCCAGCTGCGCCTTAGCCGATTCAACCTTAGCCTTTGCGCTGGCTGAGTTGGCCGCGTTTTCGTAGATCTGCGATTCGCCAACGTTTACACCCTGGCTTGCGCCTGTTTTGGCGGCCATAGCCTGCTCCAGTTTCACCTGGTAGTCGCGGTCGTCAATCTTAACCAGCATCTGCCCCTTGTCTACATGGGTATTTTCCTGGAAGTAAATGCTATCCACATATCCGCCAACGCGGGCAACCACCGGGCTGATATCGCCATCAACCTGCGCGTCGTCGGTATCAACGTGTTTGCCGTAATAGATATATTCTTTTATACCAAAGAAAACCCCGGCAACAAGTATTACACCCAAAATGATGGGCAATACCCTGTTCGGTTTCTTTTTGGTTTCGTTTTCCTGAGATTCGTTTGCCTTTGCCATTGTATTTTTTAATTAGTGAGTTTGTGATTTGGTGAGTTAGTGATTTGATGCGTGATGCGTTTTATCTGCACATCCGCACAATTGCACATCCGCACATTTATTTGTTAAGTTTCCCGGTTGATTTTAATAGTGTATAATAAGCCAGTCCTGCGTCAGCCTTGGCCAGTTCCAGGTTTATCTGCGCTTCGTAAAGCAGGGTTTGCGCATCGGCCTTATCCGTTGCCGAAGCAATATTGCTCTGGTATTTTGAATCCAGTATCTTGTTGTTTTCGGTCGCCTGGTCTATACTGGTTTGCAGCAGTTTTATTTTGTCGCGGGCCATTACATAGTTTTGGTAGTCCTGGTTTACTTCCCTGCGTACATTGTTTCCGGTGATGGTCCTGCTCAGGTCTATCTCGTCGCGCTGTATTTTAGCTTCTGTTACTTTGTTTTTGTTGGTCCACAGGTTGGAGTAGTTCCACGATACGCCAACGCCCAGGGTTATTGGCAGGATATAATTACCGCTAAGGGGTAATGGGTCGATGGTGGTATTGATATAATAGGCGCTGCCCGATGCCACTACCGAGGGCAACACGTTAGCCCGCACATTTTTTACATTTATGTCGGCAACCTTTGCATGCAGGTCAAGCGAGCGCAATTCGGCGCGCTGTGCCAATGCGGTGTCGATATAGTTTGATGCCAGTTCGATCGGCCTGTCGGTTTCATTAATCACGTCGATATTGAACTTAGTATCTTCCGGCAAACCCAGCAAAATGCACAGGTTATAATTGACGATCTTGCGGTTGGTTTCCAGGTCGATGCCATTCAGCTCAATGTTTGCACGCTGCAACTGAAACCGCAGCACATCATTTTTGGTGACGATACCCTGGTCAAAAAAGCGCTGCGCCTGTTTTATCTGCCCGTCAATGGTGGCCAGGTTTTGCTCCACTACCTTTTTGCTTTGCAGCACTTTGTACAGGTTGTAAAACTGGCTGATGATGTCGTAAGCAACAGCGTCTTTGTCGTTATCGGCATCCACACGTGCGGCCTGTGCCAGCAGATCGGTAGATTGCTCGGCGTATTTCAGTTTATTGCCGCCGAAGATCACCTCGTTGATCGAGGCTGTGCCAATGTAAGCATTTGCGCCGCTGGGCAGGTTCAGCGTTGTCTTTCCGAAGGTTAGCTTGTTGGCCGGTATTTCGGCACGGTCATAAGTAAGCCCGGCTTTACCTGTTGGCAATGCATTGTCTTTTGCCTGCTCGTACTGCGAAATAGCCTGGTCGATCTTTGCTTTCGACAGTTTTACCACATTGCTGTTGGCTAAGCCAAGTTTAAGGGCCTCGTCAAGCGTAATGGTGCGGTCCTGGGCATGGGTAAGTTGTACCGAAAGAAACAAAAAGGCTAAAACCGGAACAACGCGGCTTAAGGCGGCCAGTAATTGCCGCAAATTGTTGGGGGTGGTTGGTTTATTTAGTGTAGTCATTGTCGTTCGTTAAGTAAGCTTTTAAAAGTCGTTTCATGTAGATCTTTACCCTTGGTTTAACCTTTTCCTCCAGGTATTTCTCGTCGCGAATATCGTGGCCCAATATTAACGAGGATAAGTGCGGCGTGTTAACGATATAGTTTTTTGTGCCGAATATGGTAGCGATCACCAGCTGCGCATCGATGTCTTTTACAAAGCTCTTATTTTTAATACCTTCGTCGAGTATTTTTTTTATTTCGATCACGTTAACCATTAATATTTCGGTGATCTTGTCGGTCAGCTCCCAGCGTTTGTTCATGGTCAGCTCGCGGTTGATCAGTTTCTGGAAGCAATTATTTACGATGATCCGCTCCACATAATTGTCAATGCACTTGGCCAGTTTATCCCACGAAGACATGCTTTCGTCGTTGCCAATGTTTTGAAGCAAGGTTTGGAACGAAGCTATTTTTCGTTCAAAAATTGCCAGGAACAATCCTTCCTTCGAACCAAAATAATAATTAAGCATCGCCATGTTAACGCCAGCTTCGCCGGAGATCATCCGGGTTGAGGCGCCATCAAAACCCATGTCCGAAAAAACCCTTTCGGCAACATCCAGGATATGATCTTTCTTATCAATTTTATCTTTGTCCATCTCTTTTTCCTGAACAAAATTAATCAAACGATTGATTGATGGTGTCATTTAATTGCAATCTTGATTTAAGTGTTTGGTAATCAATAATAAAAAAATTAATCAATCGATTAACAATCGGACGCCGGGCTTGTTTTAACGTATTAAAAACGACCAGACGGGATGGAATTGGACATTTTTTAAAGCTTTTGTATGCTAAATGAAGCCCCGTTTTTATGAAAGACGACTGAAAGTTGTTTTTGCTTTAGGTTTTTTAAAATATTTTGCAATGAATGCTGTCCTATTACTTTTTTATATTTGTTTTTATCAACCGCCTGAAAATTATGATGACCGGCTTTATCTTAAAAACCGCTGACCATAAAGTTATCCGTTTTAAATATTACGGCGAAGATGCGCCGGTAACGGTGAGTTCATTTGATTTGCTGCTGCCATTTACCAGGATATTTGTCCAGGCCAGGGTATCGGGCCAGGAGATATGGGTGGATAACGCGCCGGTGCTGGATATTATACAGGAAAACGCTTCGGTATTTACCCTGCCCGGCGAAGTAGTGTATGGCCCCTTAAAACCTGCGCGGGCAAAAACGGCTAACTGTATGGGTATTTATTATGGCGAGGGCAGGGGCCTTGACTGCTGTAATATTTTTGCAAAGGTTTTTGATGAAGATATGGATTTGCTTAAAACGCTGGGCGAAAACACCTGGAAACGGGGCGCTCAGGAAATTATTTTTGAAAAGCTGGATTAAATACCCGGCAAGCAATGCACAACGCCGTCAGTATAAAGTATCTATCTTATCTTCTCAACCGCAATCTTTTTCTGTCGCACAAAGGGCATTCGTACCGCTTCACCGGTAGCCAAAACAGAAAGATCTTTACTGCCCTGCCTCTTGAAATGCGCTCCATCGGCACTTTACAACGGCGGCAAATGGGCTTTGGCTTGTTAACGATCCCGACAACGGTGGCTGACATAATATACACAGGTTTTGCCGGCAAAATTAATTAAGAAGCGACGTTATGTTGAGCGTTTTGTATTAAATTGTGATTAGATTAAAGACAACCCGGAGCCGGCATCCATCCACATCCCCAGCTACTCAAAACCGGACGGACGGAGAAGGGGTTAAAGGATAAAGGCAAAAGGCGAAAGGGTGACGGGTATCCGCTCTTCCTATTTTTCTACCTTTTGCCTTTTACCTTTCGCCTTTCCCCTTCTTCTCAATATCAAATTCTTGATACACACCAATTATCCCGTTTATGTTTCAATATATTTGTCGATATGAACCGCATCAAGATCGTTATTGCCTTTTTGTTTTTAGCGCGACTGGCATCGGCGCAAACTGCTCCGCCGGCTGATATAGCCACTATTGAACAAAACCTGAAAAAGTTGGATGTACTGGGCAGTGTGCTGTACGTTGCTGCGCACCCGGATGATGAAAATACCCGGCTGCTGGCCTACCTGGCGCAGGAAAAGCATTACCGTACCGGCTACCTATCCATGACGCGCGGCGACGGCGGCCAAAACCTGATCGGCAATGAGCAGGGCGAGTTGCTGGGGCTAATCCGTACGCAGGAGCTGCTGGCCGCCCGCAGGGTGGATGGCGCTGAACAGTTTTTTACCCGGGCCAATGATTTCGGTTTTTCAAAGGGGCCGGATGAAACTTTAAGGTTTTGGGATAAAGAAAAAGTGCTAAGCGATGTGGTTTGGGTGATCCGCAAGTTCAAGCCGGATGTGATCATCTGCCGCTTCCCGACAACCGGGGAAGGCGGGCACGGGCACCATACCGCATCCGCAATATTGGCGCAGGAGGCATTTGCTGCTGCGGCTGATCCGAAGCGCTTCCCCGAACAATTAAAATATGTACAAACCTGGCAGGCCAAACGGCTGCTGTGGAATACCTTCAGCTTCGGCACGGTTAACACCACCGCGCCCGATCAGTTTAAAATAAACGTGGGCGTATATAACCCCATCATCGGCAAGGGTTATGGCGAAATGGCTGCCGAAAGCCGCTCGAACCATAAAACACAAGGCTTTGGCTCGGCCAGGCAGCGCGGTGATGCCTATGAGTACTTTAAAACCATTTTGGGCGATGCGCCGAAAGATGAGCTGATGGACGGCGTGAACGCAACCTGGTCGCGCGTAAAAGGTGGAGAGGAAATAGGCAGTGAAGTGGAGAGGATCAGGAAAGATTTTGATGTGGACCACCCGGAGAATTCGGTAAAGGCATTAGTGGCTTTATCTGATAAAATTGATAAGGTGCCTGATGAATATTGGCGCATGCAGCAAAGCAAAGTATTGAATGATTTGATTGCGGCGTGCAAAGGATTATGGTTTGAAAGTTACGTAGCCGCACCAAGCTATTCGTTAATGGACAGTATCCCGGTGCATTCGCAGGTGCTCGACAGGTATGGCGACGATATCAAACTGAGGAGCATTGCGATCAATAATAGCTTATCAGCAAACAGCGCTGCGAAGAGTTTTGGTGATGAAATAATTGCCAAAAATCAACCCAAAACATTCGAAAACATATTCCAGGCAAATAAAATAACCCAACCTTATTGGCTTGAGCAGCCCCACGACCAGGGATCGTATAAAATCCCCGGTCAGGAATATGTTGGTAACCCCGAAAACCCTGATTTACCTACTGCTGATTATGTATTTGTGATTGAAGGCAAGCCTATCCATTTTGAACGCCGCCTGGTTTATAAATATACCGACCCGGTTAGGGGCGAGGTTTACCAGCCGCTGGTAATTGCGCCGCCGGCAACGGTTAATGTGGCCAGCGCGGTGTATGTTTTTAACTCGGATGCCACCCAAACCTTGCAGGTAAAGGTGAAGTTTTTTAAAGATGTAAAAGATGCAGGGGTTAAACTTGATGTGCCGGTGGGCTGGCATGTCATCCCCGCTATCGTCAGGATTGAAAACAAGAAAAAGGGCGACGAACTGATCGCAAGTTTCGCCGTACACCCCAACGGGACAGCGGCTCAAAGCGGCGTTGCAAAGTTTTTATTTACGCACGATGCTGATAACACGGCCTATAATTATGGAATAAGGGAGATCAGCTACAATCATGTGCCTAATATCACCCTGTTCCCGCCGGCTGAGGCAAAATTGCTTAATCTCGACCTTAAAATAGCCGGCAAAAAAATAGGCTACATTGAAGGCGCCGGCGATTTGGTGCCTGATGCCCTAAAGCAGGTAGGCTATGATGTACACCAGTTGAGCGAAAACGAGATCATGAACGGCGACCTTTCCGGCTATGATGCCATTATTACCGGCGTGCGGGCCTATAACGTAAATCCACGCCTGGCCGTGGAGCAACCCAAACTACTGGAATATGTAAAAAATGGCGGCAACCTGGTGGTGCAATACAATAATAACAACGGGCTGGTGACCAAACAGGTCGGGCCATATCCCTTCAGCGTGATGAACAGGCGGGTAACGGATGAAAATGCAAAGATCACCCTGCTCGATCCTCAAAATCCGGTATTGAATTATCCCAATAAGATAAGCGACGATGATTTTAACGGCTGGATACAGGAGCGCGGCTTGTATTATGTAGGCGACATCGACCCCAAATACAGCACCGTAATGCAAATGAACGATCCGAACGAAGCGCCTAACAATGGCGCGCTCATCGTCGGCAATTACGGGCAGGGGCGGTTTGTGTATACCTCGCTTGCTTTTTTCAGGCAGTTGCCCGCGGGAGTGCCGGGTGCATATCGCTTATTTATTAATTTATTGAGTAAGCCGAAAAATCAGCAGCCCTGAATTAGGCGACTATAAATTAAAAAATTAAATTTGCGCACATATATTAAAGATCATGACAAATCATCACCACAAAGCAGAAGAGAATTACGACAAACTGTATTATACCGTTGGCTTGCTGGCGGGCCTTTTCGTAGGCGTTGTAATTGATCACGGAATTATCCAGATTATTGCCCTGGGCATTTTCGGCGTACTGTTTACCGCCTTCTTCCTGCAGGTTTTGGTTAAGGGCCGTGGAGAGGCATGATCCCGAGCTTCCCTCCTTTATAAAAAGCTGGAAACAGTTTTATGCAATTGTTATCGGCTGGCTCGTGCTGCTGATCCTCCTTTTCTGGCTCATCACCATTAGTTTTGAATGAGCTTAACCGACTGGATCGTATTGGCCGTTACGCTGCTCGGCATCGTGTTATACGGTGTTTATAAAAGCGGCCGCAGTCACAATATCGATCAGTACCTGATGGGCGGGCGCACCCTGCGCTGGTACCATGTGGGTTTGTCGGTTATGGCTACACAGGCCAGCGCCATCACCTTTCTCTCCGCACCCGGCCAGGCTTATTCCGACGGGATGCGCTTTGTGCAGTTCTATTTCGGTTTGCCGCTGGCTATGATCGTGCTGTGCGTAACTTTCGTACCCATCTTTCATCGCCTCAAGGTTTACACCGCCTACGAATACCTGGAACAGCGGTTCGATCTTAAAACAAGGGTGATTACTTCGCTGCTTTTCCTGGTACAACGGGGATTATCTACAGGGATAACCATTTACGCGCCTTCCATCATCCTCTCCACCATACTGGATATCAATGTCGTTTACACCACCTTATTTATCGGGGCAATGGTGATCTTTTACACGGTTTATGGCGGCACGAAGGCGGTATCCTACACGCAACTGCTCCAAATGAGCATCATTTTCCTCGGGATGTTTTTTGCGGGCGTGCTGGTGGTGCATTTACTGCCGGGTGGGGTGGGCTTTAGCCATGCCGTTAAACTAGCCGGCAAGCTGGGCCGCATGAATGTGATCGACTGGAAGTTCGACCCCAACAACCGCTATAATATCTGGAGCGGGCTTATCGGCGGCTTTTTTTCTGCAGTTAGCCTATTTCGGTACCGACCAAAGCCAGGTGGGCCGGTACTTAACCGGCAGTTCCGTTGGCCAAAGCCGGATGGGTTTGATCATGAACGGGCTGGTAAAAATACCCATGCAATTCCTCATCCTGCTGATCGGGGTTTTGGTATTTTCATTTTACCTGTTTAACCAGCCGCCCATGTTTTTTAACCAGTATGAGGTTGACCAGGTTAAAAAAAGTCCTTATGCCGCGCAATATAACCAGCTGGAAAGCGGCTATACGCAGGCATTTAGTATACGTAAGCAAAAAAGCGATGATTTGGTTGCCGCATTCAACAGTAAAAACGATGCGCAGATAGCAGCCGCGAAATCCGCTTTAAAAATCGCTGATAATAGCGTGCTGGCCATACGCACGCAGGGCATCAACCTGATGAAAAAGAATAATAAGGATGCCAACGCCGATGATACCAATTATGTTTTCCTAACCTTTGTTACACATTATTTGCCGCGCGGGCTTATCGGCTTGCTCATCGCCATTATCTTCCTGGCTTCCATGGGTTCAACAGCCAGTGCGCTGAGCTCGCTGGGATCCACCAGTGCGGTTGATATCTATAAGCGCATCATCAATCCGGCTGCATCCGAAAAGAATTACCTCAATGCTTCGCGGCTGGCCACGGTATTTTGGGGCCTGGTATGCGTTGGAATGGCCCTTTATGCCAGTAAGGTGGGCAATTTGCTGGAATATGTAAACCAACTGGGATCGTATATTTACGGTACCATGCTTGGCGTATTTGTGGTGGCCTTTTATCTGAAAAAAATCCGGGGTACCGCTGTTTTTATCGCGGCGATCGTATCCGAGATCACCATAATTATTTTAGGCTTGTTTGGTGTGGTGGCCTATTTATGGCTTAACCTTATCGGCTGTGCGCTGGTGATAATTATTGCATTAACCATCAGTATGCTTATCAAAACCAAGCCTGTTTCTACCGCTTAACCTGTGAAGATTTGACAACTTTCAAAAAGTTGTCAAATCTGGGGGGGCCTCTTGCCCGCCATCCCCGAAATAATAATAGCCGTCGCGCAAAATGCCAGCGCCGAAAAAGCGCTGACCAGCGAATTGCTGTTATTGCCAAAAGGATCGGCTATTGTAAGCGGGATATGTATGATGAGCAGCCAGATGAAGATCATCAGCCCCAGTAAAAATGCAGTGAGCCTAAGCTTAATTTTAAACGTTACCGCGATACCTGATAAGATGAGTGCCGAACCGCCAAAATAGGTCCAGAACATATGGCCGGGTATCCAGCCGGGAACTAATGTTGATATGGGCGCTGTGTACAGAAAATGGCAAATGCCATATAAAACCATGGTAGTGCAAAATAAAAAGGGGCCAAACGCAACCAGCTTTTCCAAAAATCGCAATACGGCTGATCGTTGCACAGAAGCCTCTGTAGGCAGTGACCCTGCCACTACTAACGCACCGCCGGCCAGCGCCGGTTCTTTTAAACCATCGGCCCAGGTGCCCAGGTGATTATTGTATAGCGCAACAAAAAGATCGTAAGTAAAATAACCAAACAGGTATACCGCCAGCAACAGGCCGCCAAGCAGCAATGAAGCGGTTTTTGGCCGTATGCCGAATATAATAGCAGCGCAGCCCGCTAATACAGCTGCCGCAAAAAGACAGGCCCAAAAACCTGCAAGCGGCAAATGCGGCCATGCGGGGAAGAAGTTAACAATAAATTGGCGGTAAAAAAATTGCGGGAACACCATCCCGGCGAGGCCGATGGCAAAAGCAATCCTTGCAGGTTTAACGAGTTTTTCCATTTGATTGTGACTAAAGTGCAAATCAAATGTAATAGCTGATGGGTACCCGGGCAATTCACCGTCAGTTCATTTTAAAACAAGTGAGAACAAGAATATAACGGATTCTGAAACATCGACAATTCCGAAATCGAACTTCCGAAATCCGAAATTCTTCTAGCTCCCCGCCTGGTCGATCACCGCCTGGTTAAGCCGGATGTACTCGTCGTCGTTGCTGGCCTGGGCCAGTTTGATGCCCTCTTTGGCTGCCGCGATAGCTGCATCCTTGTCGCCCATCCTGAGGTGGATACGGGCTTCCCACAATTTATACCACGAGCCGGGATCAACCTTTTCAGCCTCAAGCGCCCAGCCAAGGGCCTTGTTCATATCATGGTTATTTTCGTAGTAATACTGGATGGCATTAAAATAATAAGCTTTACGGTTGCCTTTCATTAACTCGTCAATGTTGGCCATAATTTGAGCGTCATCATCGGTATGCATGTGTATGGATACCGAAGTATGGTCCCACACCAGGTGCAGGTCATTGGTTTGGGTAGTGACATCGGAAAACTGGATAGTGAACGACTCGCGTTTCTCATCCAGGTTAACCGGCTTTTCGGTAAAGCGCAAAAAGTCTTCCGATTGTTTATAACTGTAGGCGCCCCATTGTTTTACCACTTTATTTAAAATGATGGTCCATTCGTCCTTGTCGGGAATGGTAAACAGGGAGTAAGTACCAGCCGGCACCGGGTGCCCTTCCATGATCACGTTTTCGCTAAAAGTGATCGTCGTTGCCGAATTGGCGCCAGTGCGCCATACCTGGCCCCACGGGTTAATACCACCAAAGATCACACGGCCCTTAACACTTGGCCTGGAGTAAGTAATGGTTATTTTACCCAGGCCAAAATCCTGGATGATCGTTTCGGTAGGGCTTGCTTCAGGAATGCGCGGCGTTTGCGCGTAAACAGCACAGGCCAATAGCACTGCGGCCAGGCTCAATATTAGCTTTCTCATAATTAGTAAAAAATTTATCTAAGTTAAAAAACACCGGGGTAATAAGCAAAATAGAAATAAATCATTCCCCCTTCAGGGGGCCAGGGGGTAAAAAATAAAAGCCCCCCACTTCGCGCGGGGGACTTTCAACCTAAACCTTATCACAATTAACTGGCGGGTGCCAGTCAACACTATGCTAACAATTTCTATACCAAACCTTACAGTGCCTTTGTACAAGTAAACTTTCAAGCCGGGCTTTTCCCAGGTTTGGAAAAATGTCTGAAAAATGAACAGCTAATGTTGCTTTTGCCATACACTATAGGGGGATGTTACAGCATTTTTGTATCTTTTAGCGCCTTTTTTCTTCGCAGGTAAGCGTCAAATAAATACAAGCCCAGCATCACATCAAAAAATACAAATGCCTGTACAACCACT
>Ga0206954_1217_pt1 | contig 12680 bp, 10 predicted proteins | sample Alteio_BWOrgHeat_37_FD_153250 | JGI IMG/M metagenome (GOLD analysis project Ga0206954, IMG submission 153250) | Enriched cells from forest soil in Barre Woods Harvard Forest LTER site, Petersham, Massachusetts, United States -... | ecosystem: Environmental > Terrestrial > Soil > Temperate forest >...
TTGGAAAAGAAATACAACTTCCTTGCTCGACTCGCGTACCAGATGTTTAAGAATAGGACTCCGGCGCTCCCATTATTCGAGCTAAAGGAAATAGCACAAAAATACTCTAGCTCTCACTTGATCTCGGTAGATGTCGATGCAATGCTTTCTGACCTTACGGAGGCCCGCGTCCTGATCGATGTGGATGGGAATTATTCCTTTGCATACGGACATTTTTATTCATATTTCATTGCCCGCTACTACAAGGACAATTTCGACCGGGAGGAGGGTCTACGTGGCGAGATTGAACACATGGCTAACTACGTTTCGTCTGATCAGTATTCAGCAATCTTGATGTTTATTATCTATTTCGCCCGAGACTCATCTGAAATTGTTCAGAAGCTAGTCGCCAATGCTGACAGAATTTATTTAAATGAAGATGTTGCGGACTTGGAATCTGACGTCGCATTCCTGAACAAGCTCTGTGATCCCCCTGATGTTGACATTCCGGACGAGGTAGATGTTGGTAAAAATAGGCAGGATCGACGCGAACTTCATGACCGGATTGAAAGGAGCGCAGCGGCACTGGAAAATCGAAACAAGCAGGACATCGCGTATAGTGAAAATCTCAGCGATGCCGACAAATTCGATCTTGCTTACAGATATATCGGCCTTCTTGGTCAGGTAATTCGTAATTTCCCGGGTTCGCTTCCTGGACCGGAGAAACTTCTGATTCTCAAATCTGCCTACCTTCTCAGTTTGAGGATGTTGCGGGCCCTACTTCGCATGTTGGACTCCGCAAGGAGCCAGTTCGGCCAGGGCTTGGCCACAGCGATAGCTGAACACCAACAGCTTGGTTCCGAGAAGATAGAAAAGCTCGTTGATCGGTTGATTTTATTTCTCAGCAGGCTGTGCACTCTCAGCGTTATTGCAAAGATCGCGGGGAGCGTCGGTGTTTCTGATCTAGAGGTTGCATACAGGGAAGCTTTAAATCTGGTTGGCAAGAATAACGCTTCTCAGTTAATTAATCTCGTGATCAAACTCGACCACTCCCCAGAATTTCCGCTCTCTGAGATTAGAGAATTACACAAGCATTTCTCCCACAACCCGTTTGCGGACACGATCTTGGCAGACTTTGTGGTGTACCGCACATCAGTCATCCATATGGATAGAAGAACTCGGCAAAGTATAGCCTCGCTCTTTAAGCTGCCAGCAAACACGCCTTTGCTGATAGACCCAGACAGGAACAAGCCCTGATATCGGACGTGCGTTGTAAGACCTACTTTTGGAATTCAATTAGTAGCTGGCAAGCATTCTGCCGAAAGTGAGCTTACACTTCCGTATTCCATCAGGCCCAAAACCCCCGGCGGCGTTGCAAAAACAAAGCTTCTAGCTCCTCAAGATTGCCGCTATGCTCAAATTTAGCCTGTCAACCCCCTCAAGCAGGACAACCGTATTACTGGAAACTACATTAGCAACTAGCACGTGGTCCATCGGGTTGATATCGCCCGCCAAGCCGACTAAGATTTTACTAAACTCCCAGATTAGCGTTCCCTTCAAAGGCTGATCTTTTTTGGCAGCAGTTCCTTATATGTTGCATACTCCAATTGTCGCCGGTTATATATGCCCTGAAGTTGACGGGTAAACGATTGGGCTTCTGCCGCCGACTCCAGCGGCGCAGACAATGCATCTGCAATGACAGCGAGAAGGCGCTCCATGAATTGAAGTCTTTTTCTCTCCCCGATTGCTCCAAACGCCATCCTGTCCAAAATGTGCATATAGAACACAAACAACTCAAGGAGAAATTCTTCTTGGTCCTGGCCTGGGGATTGCCACGTAAGGATACTCATCGCCTGCGCAGCAACAGTTGGCACCCCAATCAGCAGGTGCTCTGCAAGCACATCGGCCTTGGCTTCAGGAGACAAATCTCATCCTTATCAGGAAAGCTCAGAATCCTCGTTACAACTTTGAGGAATATTACTTATAGTGGTTTTGAGGATACAAGAAGAAAATTGAACATGGCCAGAGATGGCCAGGGACATCCGACAGAGGTTTGGGGAACGAGTAAGGACGCTCCGAAAAAAGCACGGCCTTACGCAAGTCGCCTTGGCAGAAAAGCTTGGATTATCCCAAAGCTACCTTGCCGATGTTGAACGGGGCAACCGAAATGTTTCGCTTCTAAATCTTGAACTGATCGCGCAAGGATTTGGCCTTTCTCTTTCTCGTCTTCTTTCAGGCCTTTAGTGATCTCCTTGCCCAAGAAACGTAGAGGCAACTGCTATTCAACCGAGAATATACGGGGCTATAGGCAGCAAATAGCCGTAGTTCTCTCAAGAACTCACAGATTTTACTTTTGAGAAAATGTACTCCTCGCCGTGGTCAGAAATTAGGCTCCAGGAACTCTTGAGTTGCTCACTGATTGAAGCGAGCGTTTTTGACGAACGAAACCAATTTCGATGTGCAAAACCCTGATCTTTTGAAGCGTCCTTGTAGGCATCGATCAGCGCCTTGAATGCAACTTTGCAATGCCGATGGATTACTTTTTTAGCCCCACAGTCATCCTGCTTAATCCAAGACGTATGTGAACTCAGACGCCGCAGGTCCTCTTCAAAATCAATTTTTTGGAATTTATAAGCAGTGCGAATAGATTCGCCCAGCGCATAGTAGAACATCCATCGACGTTCGAGGCCAAGGTCTCGCCCCTCACGAGTTCTAGCGCGCCACACACATTTGGCAAAATCACAAATAAACCAAATGCCCGCATATTGCCCAAATAAATCGTTTGATAACGCAGGTAAAATATCCCTTCCATCATTAAAGAGCTTCCAATATCCCCCGCCCTCTGTTGCATCAAATACGTGCCCAGTTCCACCATAAACATCATCGGGCCCAAAACAGAATGCGTACAGCGTTTTAACAAACTCTTCCATTCCAATCGCTATTACATCGCGCTCTCGTTCTCCGGTACGCTTGTTGCGGTAGGAAAACTTTTTGCCATCAACATAAGGCAGAGTTTCAAACTTTCTCTTGAGATCAGATTGCACTTTGTCGTTGCTACGAAAATCCGAAAGTTTTATCGTGTTTTGAGTGTTGTTGAATTTAGTAACATTGTCCAGAAACTCCTGTTCTCCTTGAGTTTTCTTGGCACTAAACTCTGTGATCCGAAGAAGTACATGGACATTCCGCAGGGCTGCAGATGAAACAGTTTGAGCCTTGTGGAGAGATCGAACTGTCTGTGCACCGTTGATGATCGATAGTCGGTCACAAATCAAAGTGCGCGGGTCTTGAGGGTCCGGTTCAATTCGTGTAGCCAGCGCCGAAATACCGTTATTGAAGGAAAAGAAGTCATCCGGAGTATCTAGTGCTGTCTTTTTTATTGCCTTATTGGTGCTATTGTCCCCTATGTAGTTTCGAATATTGAGTGTAAACAAGCTGGAACGGTGCTGAGTAAACAATGAAGCCAGCTGCGCGCCGCTGACCCGCCCCACATAGCAAGCTCTTGAACCGCTACCTAGCCGCAGCCATGGTGGTGAATCTTCATTACCAGCAAATTGGATACGGAATGTCTTATTTTCACCTGCATCAACACTAAGAGCATCGCGCAATTCCAGGTTCAAACCATTCTCGTCAAGTAGTGAGATTTCTACGCGGTCATTTAGGTCCGGAATATCTGCAATTGATGGAACTCCTTGTGAAGCGATTTCGCCTTGGTTTGCAGTGACTTGTCGCAAAGTAATGTAGTACATTTGAAAGTTGTCACTATCCCAATTGATGTCTGCTGCCAACTCACGCAAAGCTTCACTCATCGCGAGCTTTCTGAAATTCCTCAACCTTTCGAGAGCGGCTCGAAAATTATCGAAATCACCTGGCTCCTCATGGGGTCGCTTTATAGCTTTCTTCCCACCACTAAATTTGGCCTGAATAAGGAGAACTGTTCCTTCTTCCCTTGAAATGAAATCAATTCCGCAATCATCTTTTCCATCTACAACGCACGCTTGAATGTCTTCCTCTGCAAAAGGCAGCAGCGTAGGATTTCGTGGACGCAAGACCTGTTCCGCAAAAAAGCGCGCCATCAACCTTGAGCGACGAACATCATGTAGCGAATCAAAGGACTCTTGCAGTTTGTCCTCGACCCAGTCACGAAAGAAATCTCGAAACAGTGCTTTCTTTTGTTCTTCGCGCATCTTTCAATTATCCTTTTCGGAGTTCAAGTCTAACAAAAGTCGCACGCCGTGTGACGCTCGTTTTCTTTCTGAACGTGGACGCGGATCGCCCACACAAGAAACTTCGTTCGAGTTCGCGATTTCTGAACCAAATTTTCACAAATCTGTCGAGGCTAAAGAATGCTTTCCTGGAAGATGGGGACGGCGGGACGGGTTGCTTAAACTTCAGCACTCTGGAAATCTCCGGGCCGAAGGCTTCGACCCGGAATCCTCGCCCTTAACGCGCCACGTGTAGCAGGCTCACCTTTTGTTGCATCGAAGCCAAGTCTTCCGTCGTGAGGTTGGCGTATCGTCTGCTCATCTGCAAAGACGAATGCCCCAGTGCTCTCTGAAGATGGAACACAGAACCTCCGTTGCGCAGATAATTGACGGCAAAAGTGTGTCGAAAACTGTGGAGCAACCGGCAGGGCGGCTTTACATTCGCCGCAATACAAAGCTCTTTAACATTCCTCAGCACATTACGACGCTGGAGCTTCCTTCCCTCTCGCGTGCAAAAGATGAGCGCATGAGGATGGTCTGATAGATGCCTCCATAGCCTCTTGCGCAATTCAAAGCTGAACGGCACATAGCGCTCTTTCCTGCCTTTGCCTCGCACTAAGAAGAGCATGGCATCCAGGTCTACATCTACCTTTTGCAACGATAACGCCTCATTGATTCGCAGACCACTGTCCAGTAATGTCATGGCCAGCAAGTGTTCCCTTTGTTCGGTTCTTTCTGGTTTGTAGCGTATTAGCCTCTGGACATCTGCGGCACCGAAGGTCGGAGGTATCTTGTCCTCTTCCTTAAGACGCTTCATCGTGGGCTGTCCTGCCCAACGAAAGAATGCATTGAGGGAACGAATGTGCATATTACAACCAATTGCATTCTTACCTGCTTCACGCATTCCACGAACAAACCCCAATGGCTCAGGGCCGTACTTGAGCCAATTGGCCCAGGCATTGCGATAGATTGTTTCGGTGTTCGGCGAAACGTTGTAAAGGTAGCGGCGCTCTTGCACGAATCGTTCAAAGCTTTCCGGGGTAATTTCGAAAGGCATAGGGTCAACTCCGTTGCAATGTGGAATGCCCAATTCAGCTAAGCGATTGAATCAAAAAAGAATGGTGGGCAGTCACGGGCTCGAACCGTGGACCTCCTGCTTGTAAGGCAGGCGCTCTAACCAGCTGAGCTAACCGCCCCTGAATACGGGGAGTAAATCCAAAAAAACAACTGGGATGCGGGAAGCAGCCCCATCTGAAGTATATGGGAACCTCGATTCGAGGGTCAAACCACTGCACGGCAGACATTTGCCACCACCGCGGTCGCAACCCGCTTGCAGACCTGCGAAAAGAAATCATTTCCACAAAGGCATCTTTTTCTTAGTACCTTGAAACAAACATTAGAGCCTCCCAAGGGCGGCTCCCCCGCTCTGGCATCAAACCGAAGGAAACGTGGAGAACTATGGGCATGAAAGCCATTCTGTTTGTCGACGACCACGAGGTGCTCGCTCGCTTGAGTTGCGAGATCCTCGAAATGCAGGGATACAAAGCCGTCAGCGCCTATAACGCCGAAGACGCGCTAAAGAAGTTTGACGAGCAGGATTTCGACATACTCGTGACCGATTTCCGCATGGAAGGCATGAATGGCCTGGAGCTGGCGCGCCATGTACGATCCAAGCGCCCCGAGACCCCGGTCATCATCGTTACCGGATACGGCCCCATCGACGGCGGCAACGATGTCGTCGCCTGCCTGCAAAAAGAAGACCTCTTCCCCGCGCTGCTCGACAAAATCAAATTCTTTCTTGACGAGAGTGAACGCAGGGTGCCGGTGCCTGCGGCATAAATCATTTCCCCTCCCCACAAACCAAAGCCGCAGCCTGGCGTAGATAGCCCGCTACGGCTTGGTTATTTTCGAGACAAATAACTTGCTGAACAAATTATTTATTACGGATTGTCATCCTGAAGCCGCTTCAGCGGCTGAAGAGCTTGTCCTGAGCGAAGCGAAGGAACCCCGAGAATGTCTCAGGCATATATGCCATCTCAGAGGCACTTCAACGACAACGCGCCGTAGGGCTATTGCGGCTTCAGACACGACCCACTTGCCAGCACGTCAAAACCACCCAAACTGCTACACTGCAACGTGAAGCGTCTCATTATCAACGCCGACGATTTTGGCCTCACACAAGGCGTCAACCGCGCCATCCTCGAAGGCCACGAAGCCGGAGCCATCACCTCGGCCACGCTTATGGCCAGCTCACTTCGCTTTCAGGAAGCCGTGGACGCTGCCAAAGCGCACCCGCAACTCGGCGTTGGATGCCATCTCATGCTCGTGGACGGAACACCCCTCAGCCCTCCGGATCAGGTCCGCACGCTGCTGGCAAAAAAATCCAACGCAGACTTTCGCGTCGGCTTCGGCGGTTTTGGAGCAAAGGTACTGCGCAAACGCATTAACCACGACGAAATCAAACGCGAGGCCACTGCGCAGATCGCACACATCCGCAAGGCCGGCATCGTTCCCACACACTTCGATACCCATAAGCACACCCACATGCTCTGGGGCGTACTTGAACCGCTGCTCGAAGCCGCAAAAGAAATGGGAATCACAGCGCTCCGCAATCCCTTCGAGCCGGCGTGGGCCGTCGGCAAATGGAGCTTTCTCGGCATGCCCGGCAAATGGGTACGCCCTTTTGAAGTGAGCCTGCTGCGCAAACTTATGCCCGGCTTCAAACGCCGCGCCGAAAAATATGGCATGCGCTATCCCGACGGAACCATCGGCGTGGCCATCACCGGCACCACCGATCAGGCGTCGTTTCTAAGATTGCTGCGCGAATTACCCGAAGGCACATGGGAACTTGTGTGCCACCCCGGCTACAACGATAAGGAACTTGGAGGCGTTGCCACCCGCCTGCGCTCCTCCCGCGAAAAAGAATTATCGTGGCTCATCTCGCCGAAAACCCGCGCGCTGATCCAGGAGCAAAATATCCAGCTCATTTCCTTCCGCGAACTTTAGACCGTTTACCTGCCCACACCAATTGCCGTATATTGGAGTGTCAACTTCTTCAGCCTAGGACTCACACAGATGACCACAGTCGATGTCGCTTTCCGTTACGGCACCACCCCAGGTGAGGCGGAACTCCGCGCTCTCAACACCGCCCGCGAAGTCTATGGAATCCGTAAAATCTCTTTTGACAAGAAAGAAAGCGTACTGCGCGTCGAATACGATGCCACTCGCCTGAACGAAGAAACCGTTGCCAATCTGCTGCGCCGCGCCGGCATCGATCTCAAAGAACGTTTGCAGCTCGCGTAACGCAAAATCACCTCGTCCCTTCCTTGACGAAGGCTCTGTAACACAATCATAATGAAAGGTTCGCCTTCCACTTGCGAATCCCTAAGGAGCCTTTCACTCACAAATGGCGACCGCAGTCGAGCCACATCCTCAAGCGTCCACGCCCAAAATCACCGGCGTACAGCCGTTGCGGGCAGGGCAAGGAATCCATTTTCTACTTCGACGCCTGCATTCTCTCAGTGGCATTGTTCCCGTCGGAGCCTTCCTGCTCGAGCACTTTATTTCGAACGCCGCCGCCACCAATGGCCCCATAGCCTACGGCGAGCAGGTAAAGTTCCTCACCAGTCTCCCTTTTCTCATTTTTCTTGAGACCTTCGGCATCTTTCTGCCAATTCTGTATCACGCGCTCTACGGTTTCTATATCTGGTATCGCGGCGAGTCGAATATAACCAGCTATCCGTGGACGGGAAACTGGATGTACACCGCCCAGCGCTGGACCGGAGCCATCGCCTTCTTCTACATGCTCTGGCATACGTATAAGTTGCGCTTCACCGGCATCCACCTTGCGACCTCTCCCGAAGCGTCGTTTGCCAAGGTACAGCATGAGTTGCAGAACCCGGTGATGCTTGCCATCTACGTGGTCGCGATCATCGCAGCATCATGGCATCTGGCCTACGGCATCTGGCTCTTCTGTGCCAAGTGGGGCATCACCCCCGGCGCCAGGGGACGCAAACTGGTCGGCTATGCCTGCACCGGACTGGCAATCGTACTCATTTCCATTGGGTTGATCACCGTGGCCTCGTTCTTTAATCCAAAGTGGAAGAACACAACTCCCACGGACCCAAACAGCGAACGAGCAACGCAGACACAAAGTGGTGTGGAAGACACCAAAGCTCCTGCGTCCCAGGTGCACGTGGTAGTGCAGCGGTAAGCGCGGGACAAAAGAAAACGTTCTCCGGCTGACTGTTGGGAAGTATGAAACGCAGCCACGATCCGGAAACCAGTCCCGCGAATGCGGGACGACCTGATGATAGCCCGCCAGTTCACTGGCGGGTAAGCAAGACAAAGCTTCAAGTCCCGCTTCAGCGGGACGACTGAAACCGGGCGACGAAGGCAACACAATGTCGGCACACACCCCGGCGCGGTACAAGGCACAAACGAATGGCAACGAATCCTAAAATCATCGTAGTCGGCGGAGGCCTTGCCGGCCTCTCGGCCGTCATCAAGATCGCCGAAGCCGGCGGCAACGTCGATCTCTTTTCGATCGTCCCCGTAAAACGCTCGCACTCGGTGTGCGCGCAAGGCGGCATCAACGCCGCGAAAAACCTCAAGGGCGAAGGCGACAGCACCGCGCAGCACTTCGACGACACCGTTTACGGCGGAGACTTTCTCGCGAACCAGCCTCCGGTAAAGGCCATGTGCGACGCCGCGCCCGGCATCATCGATCTGCTCGACCGCATGGGCGTGCCCTTCAACCGTACCGCCGAAGGTCTCCTCGACTTTCGCCGCTTTGGCGGCACGCTGCACCACCGCACCGCCTTCGCCGGCGCCACCACCGGACAGCAGCTGCTCTACGCGCTCGACGAACAAGTGCGCCGTCACGAATCCGAAGGCAAGGTCACCAAGTACGAAGGCTGGGAGTTTCTCTCCGCGGTGCTCGACGGCAACCGCGTCTGCCGCGGCATCTGCGCCATGGATCTGCGCACGATGGAAGTCCGAACCTTCCCCGCCGACGCCATCATCATCGCCACTGGCGGCATCGGAGCCATCTTCGGCAAGTCCACCAACTCGGTCGTCTGCACAGGATCGGCGCAATCCGCTCTCTACCAGCAGGGCGCATACTACGCCAACGGAGAGTTCATCCAGGTACACCCGACGTCGATCCCCGGCGAAGACAAGCTACGGCTCATGTCGGAATCCGCCCGCGGTGAAGGCGGACGCGTCTGGGTTCCCAAAACACAGGGTGACAAGCGCGACCCGCTCAGCATTCCCGATAGCGACCGCTACTACTTCCTCGAAGAGTGGTATCCGAAGTATGGCAACCTTGTGCCACGCGACGTAGCCACGCGCGCCATCCACAAGATCGTCTACGAGCACCATCTAGGTATCGACGGACAGCCGATGGTCTACCTCGACCTCACCCACATCGACAGCGCCACCCTCGATCGCAAGCTCGAAGGCATTCTCGAAATCTATGAGAAGTTTGTCGGCGACGATCCTCGCAAAGTACCCATGAAAATCTTCCCCGGCATGCACTACACCATGGGCGGCCTCTGGGTGGATTTCAACCAGGCCACGAACATCCCCGGCATCTTTGCGGCAGGCGAGTCGGAATATCAGTACCACGGCGCAAATCGCCTCGGTGCAAATTCGCTCGTGAGCTGCATCTTCGGCGGCTTCAAAGCCGGACCGCAAGCCATGACCTACGCCAAGAACCTGCCCAAAGCCGCGGAGAGCAACGGCGTTCACGATGCCGAGCGCAAACGCCAGCAGGAGATCAACGGACGCCTGATGAGCTCCGACGGCAAAGAAAATCCGTTCAAGATCTGGCGCGAGCTTGGCGAAATCATGACCAAGAACTGTACGGTCATCCGCTACAACAAAAATCTGAAAGAGACTGACACCAAGATTGTTGAGCTGCTCGAGCGCTATCATCACATCAACCTAAGCGACCGCAGCAGTTGGGCCAACACCACCGTCGCCTTCACCCGCCAGCTCTATAACATGCTGCAACTGGCGCGCGTGGTCACCCAGGGCGCGGCATTGCGCGACGAATCGCGCGGCGCACACTACAAGCCCGACTTCCCCGAACGCGACGACAAGAATTTTCTTAAGACCACAAAAGCGCACTTCGCCCCCGACGCGGACGAGCCCCGCTTCGAGTTCGAGCCTGTGGACGTCAGCATGATTCCACCACGCCCGCGCAGATATGACGCCGCGAAATGAGGCTAAATGCCACACACGACTAAAGGTTTTCAGCCACTGTGCAACGAATGGCTTCAGCCACTGCAGGTATCAGGGCACGACTTCAGTCGTGCCGAACAAGGTAAGAAAGATTTGGGCTTTAGCCCCTGAAACAGGTTCGAGACAAAACATGGCGGAATGAGAAATTCTGCATCAGAACCGCAGAGAACCCAGCCCCGAAGGGGCGAAATTATGTAGCCCAGGCTGTAAGGCCTGGGGAGCAAGAAGTAAAAGGCAAGCCCCGGAGGGGCGGCACAAAAATGAATGGAGCAATAGGAATCTAACAATCCAACGCACACTTCGTAAATTCGACGTTGGCAAACATTCCTGAAACTCCAGAGAAGAGATCATGGCAAAAACCGTACTGCTAAAAATCAAACGCCAAGCCAGCCCCGAAGCAAAACCGGTGTGGGAAGAATTCGAACTGCCTTGGAAGCCGGGCATGAACGTCATCTCCTCGTTCATGGACATCGCTGCCAACCCCGTCACCCGCGACGGCAAGGCAACGACTCCCATCGTCTATGACTCGAACTGCCTCGAAGAGGTCTGCGGCTCCTGCGCCATGCTGATCAACGGACGCGCCCGCATGGCCTGCTCCGCGCTGATCGATCGCCTCGAACAACCGGTCCGCATCGAACCGCTCTCGAAGTTCCCCGTCGTGCGCGATCTCTCCGTCGACCGCAGCGTGCTCTTCGAAAACCTCAAGCGCGTCAAAGCCTGGATTCCGGTGGACGGCACCTACGACCTCGGCTCCGGCCCCCGCGTCACGCCCACACAGCAGGAAGAACAATACCCGATCTCGCGCTGCATCTCCTGCTGCTGCTGCATGGAGGCCTGCCCCCAATTCAACGAAAGCACCAACTTCGTCGGCGCAGCCACCATCGCCCAGGCCATGCTCTTCAACGAACACCCAACTGGCAAGGCCATTAAAGAAGAGCGCCTGCGCGCCCTTATGGGCGACGGCGGAATCCAGGAATGCGGCTACGCCCAAAACTGCGTCGAAGTCTGCCCCAAGGATATTCCGCTGACCAAAGCCATCTCAAAAGTTGGTGGCGATGTGATGGTGCAGGCTGTGAAGGATATCTTCCGGCGGTAATCGTGAGTTACGGCCTCGGGCTTACATTCCACGGATTGTCATCCAGAGGAGCGAAGCGACGAAGGATCCCGAAGATGCTTAAGTCGTAATTGCCGCGCAAAGGTATTTCAACGAAAACACTTCAAAACCCGGAGCAACCGCTCCCGGTTTCCTTTTACGCGGGAACAACCCCTCTCCCGATGGTGTCTATTCTGACAAGGAGCCACCATGAACAGTCACATCCGCACCAAATCACTCTCCGGTCTGCTCTTCCTCGCCGGAGCATCTGTGCTCTTCGAAGGCGTCCCTCGCTACTTCAACGATGACTTCACCGACAGTCTCTTCAAGGCGCACACAGGACCGGTCAACATTGGTGCAGCTCTCATCATGCTCGCCGGAGCAGGCATCGTTACCCTTGCCGCCGTCCTGTTCCAGCGCGGGAAACACGCGGAAAACCATATCACCTAACGTAGCCGTAACTCATACATACCCTCATACCCAGGCATGGGCGCTCCGCGCCCATGCAACACCCCATCCCACCTCCCTGCTACAATTACCCGTTGTCCGTTCTATGCGAAAAACGGCTCTGTCCACTCTTTTACTCGTGCCATTCACGCTCTGCGCGCAGACCGCCACCACTCCCGCCATGGACGCCCAGCTAATCCACAATTCGGCCATCGTGATTGACACTCATGCCGACACGCCGCAGTTCATGTTCGACCTGAACTACGATCTGGGCGCGCCCTCTGACACCATCCATGTCAATCTTGAGAAAGCAAAACGCGGCAATCTCAGCGCGGAGTTCTTTTCCATCTGGATCGACCCTCGCTACCGCGGGCAGTACGCACAGCGCACGCTGCAGCTGATCGATTCCGTCTATCGCGCCGCCGAGGCTCATCCCGATCAGATGATGATGGCCTATTCGCCCAACGATATTCTCACCGCGCACGAACGGCATAGGTTCGCCGCGCTCATGGGCATCGAAGGTGGGCACGCCATCGAAAACGATCTCGGCCTGCTGCGCGACTTCTACCGCCTCGGCGTTCGCTACATGACGCTCACCTGGACCAACACCAACGACTGGGCTGACTCCTCGGGCGACGAGGACGAAGCGGACGTTAAGCATCACGGCGGCCTCACCCCCATCGGCAAAGATGTGGTCCGCGAGATGAATCGCC
>Ga0206954_1227_pt1 | contig 12552 bp, 14 predicted proteins | sample Alteio_BWOrgHeat_37_FD_153250 | JGI IMG/M metagenome (GOLD analysis project Ga0206954, IMG submission 153250) | Enriched cells from forest soil in Barre Woods Harvard Forest LTER site, Petersham, Massachusetts, United States -... | ecosystem: Environmental > Terrestrial > Soil > Temperate forest >...
ATCGTTTGTGAAAGGACGGCAAAGGTAAGTAAAAACGGGGAACAGAGGGCCTTCCGGCCCATATTTTTATCGAAACAGCCGCTCAAATTCCTCTGTTACAGGGTGATATGGGTCGACTGAACGGGCTGTCCGAAAAACGCCCCGGCCTGGCGGTCGAACTCCCCGGCCGAATCGGTGGTAAAGAACCGGCGCTGGCCGCCGCGGCTGCACAGCATTTCCTGCACTGGGTGCCTCCGCAGGTAGTCTGCCAGGCTGCTGGCCACTATTTCGCCCTGCGCTATGATGCGGACATCGGCGGGGGTGTGTGCCCTGATCTTATCCATCAGCAGGGGATAGTGCGTGCATCCCAGCAAAATGGTGTCAATGCCGGGTGACCGGTGCAGGAGGTTGCTGATGTGCCGTTCAACGAAAAGGTCGGCACCCGGCGAATCCTGCTCATTGTTCTCGATCAACGGCACCCACATGGGGCAGGCCTCCTGGAAGACCTGAACATCCGGGAAAAATTTTTTGATCTCTATAGGGTATGATTCGGATGCGATGGTACCGGGTGTGCCCAGTATGCCCACTTTCGTTGTTTGCGAATAGTTGCCTATGACTTCTGCTGTCGGTCGTATCACGCCCAGTACGCGCTTGTCGGTGCCCGGCACCAGGTCGCGCTGCTGGATGGAACGCAATGCTTTCGCGGAGGCCGTATTGCAAGCAAGGATTATCAGAGAACAGCCCTGGCTGAAGAGCCAGTTAACGCATTCCAGCGTGTACTGGTACACCATTTCAAAACTGCGGGTACCATAGGGTGCACGGGCATTGTCGCCCAGGTACAGGTAATCATAGTCGGGCAACTGCTGAACGATCTCGCGCAGCACCGTGAGGCCGCCATAACCGCTGTCGAAAATACCTATGGGACCTGCCTGCTGCATCTATCAAAAGTAAGACCCATCCCGCGAACGGAATGGGTCTTGCCAATATCATTTGGAAGGAGTACTAGTTCTTTCCAGCGGGCCGGGCAGGTGGCTTGGAAGCTCCGCCGTTCTGGGCTGCTCTCAGTGCTTCTTCAGCTTCCGGAGGCAGTTTCAGTTTCATGCGCTGGGCCACCTTCAGGGTCAGGTTGTCCTGGATGGGGGGGGGCACTGTATGGATGGATGGCATCTGCCTTCAGCACCCAGGTATAGTGTTCTGCAGCGATCAGTTCCTGGAGGGCATTATAGATCTTTTCCAGGAAGGGTTTCAGGAGTACCTGCTCTTTAGCCTGGTACATCTGCTGCTGGTATTGCTGCCAGTTCTGGATCTTTACGAAATTTTTGTTGAGCTCACCCTGGATATAGGCTTTTTTGGAAGGGTTCATGCTGGCAGAGTCCTTCTTGTAAGTGCTGTCCAGCCTCCTGTATTCATCCAGCGTGATGTCATAATCTGTTTTCAGGGTATCATTCACATACTGATTGAGCAGGGTATCCACTTTCTGCACGCCCGGCATCAGCGCCAGTACCTGCTGTTCGTCGAAGAAACCTATCTTCTGTGCGTGAAGATCTCCCGAAAAGAATGTCCCTCCCGCCAGCGCCAGGCACACGACTAAAACTTTTTTCATTGTTGTTGTTTTATATTTATTTGATGTTTACTGATTAACCCCTGATACCGAGTTCGCGAAGTACTTCATCGCTTTTTTCGAGTTTTGGGTCGGCAAATATAACGGTAATTCCTTCACTTTTGTCGAGTACAAAATCATAGGCGTGCGCCACTGCCACTTTCTGTATGGCGTTGTAGACCTTATCCTGTATGGGTTTCACGATGCGCTGTCTTTCCTTGAAAAGGTCTCCTTCATACCCGAACCTTCTTTTCTGCAGGTCCCTCACTTCCTTCTCTCGGTTGAACAGTTCGGTCTCTCTTTTCTTCTTCAATTCATCGCTCAGCATGAATTGCTCGGCATCGTAGTTCTTATACATTTTATCGAGTTCCGCCTGTTTGTCGTCGATCTCCTTCTGCCACTGTTCGCTCACCTGCTGGATCTTTTTATCCGCATCGCGGTATTCAGGCATTTTGTCGAGTATATATTTCGTATCGATGATCGCATAGCGCTGTGCCGTGGCCGATACGAAACCGGTGAACAGAACGCAGGCAATTAATATTATTCTTTTCATCTGTAACTGATTTAAACGTGACCAAAATAGGGCATGTGGTCATTGCTATTCGGGCTCAAATCCAAGCATGAATGTGAACCTCGACGCATCCTTGATACCTGTACCCGGCGTGATCCTGTCCAGGCCGATGCCGTAGTCAAATCCCAGCAATCCAAACATAGGCAAAAAGAAACGCATGCCCAAACCTACGGACCTTCTCAGTTTAAAGGGGTTATAGTCTTTGAAGTCGTACCAGCCATTGGCGGCCTCATAGAACGCTTCGGCGTAGATGGTGCTGCTCGGGTTGAGGCTCAGCGGGTAGCGCAGTTCCATCGTGTACTTATTGAACATCGTAAAATACTGGGTCGCTGATGACTGATCGGGGTTCACTTTCGGATCGGAGGTCTGGTAAACGGGGTACCCGCGCTGTGAAATGATATCATATCCCAGCAATGCGTACTGGTTGCTCAGCCCCGCATCGCCCAGCTGGAACCGGCCAAACGGTGATATCTGCAGGGCAGAATTATACCGGCCCAGGAAGCCAAATTTTGCCGCCATCTTCAGCACGAACTGCTTGTTCCTGTCTTCGCCGTGCGGTTTGCCCAACGGCACGTACCACTCTGAAGTGAAACGCCATTTATGGTATTCGATCAGTTCATACGGGTTGGCCTTGTGAACCACGTTCGGGTCGATCAGTGAATAAGGGGGCGTCAGCTGCAGGCTGAGCAGGAAGTTGGAACCACTGCGCGGGAACAACGGGTTGTCCACTGAATTACGCTGCAGCGATACTTTGAAATTGAAATCATTGGCAAACCCGTTGTTGAAATTCGGCAGGCTCACCTGGTTGATATAATAGTTAACGAGCTTATACCGCGTATAGTTCACCCCGGTAACCAGCGAGAAGAAGTCATCCGGCCATTTCAGCTGGCGGCCCAGGTTCACCGAAACACCCGTTGTGCGGATATAGGAATTGTTTGCCGCTGCACTGGTATATGTTCCCGTAACAGGATCGTATGCATTGGCGTACTTGGTATCATAGATCGAGAACGTAAGTGAATTTCTTTTTTTACCACCTAGCCAGGGTTCGGTGAAAGACATGTTATACGAACGGAAGGCCGCACCATTGCTTTGAACGCGAAGGCTCAGTTTCTGGCCATCACCCATGGGTAAGGGATCCCATCCTTCTTTTTTGAAGAGGTTCCTCGCTGAGAAGTTATTGAAGGTAATACCCAGGGTTCCCGTGAGGCCGATCGTACCGCCAAAGCCCGCACTCAGTTCCAGCTGGTCGCTCGATTTTTCTTCCAGGCGCCAGGTAACGTCAACGGTTCCGTCATCAGGGTTGGGCACGATGTCGGGTTGTATTTTTTCCTGGTTGAAGAAATTCAGCTGTGCCAGTTCGCGCTGAGAGCGCACCAGCAGCTGACGGCTGAATTTTTCACCCGGTATGGTTCGCAGTTCGCGCCGGATCACATATTCTTTGGTTTTATCGTTCCCTGTGATGCGGATATTTTTCCAGATCGCCTGCGGGCCCTCGATCATCCTGATCTCGAAATCGATGGTATCATTGTATACCGCTGTTTCCACTGCTTCGGTGCGGAAGAACAGGTAGCCATCGTCCTGGTAGAGACCGCTGATATCTCCGCCTTCGGGCGGGCCACCTTTGCCCAGTTTCTTGTTGAGCAGGTCGAGGTCATAGGTATCGCCCTTGTGAATGCCCATCACGAGGGTTAGGATGGAATCGGGGTATTTGGAATTTCCCCTCCAGGTGATGTTCCCGAAATAATATTTGTGGCCTTCAGTTACTTTGATATCGATATTGAGGCCGCTCTTCGAGTTGCGGAATGTTGTGTCATTACGGTAGATCGTGTCGCGGTCAATAACGGCGTCACGATAACCCACTGAGTTGAGATATCCTATCAGCTTTTCCTTGTCGTCTGCGTATTTCTTTTCATTGAACTTGGACGAGCTGAAATAATTGAGACGGATGTATGGCCTGAACAACTGCTTTGTTTTGCTATAGGTCAGGAAGCCCTTATCATCCAGGTAGTCGCGGAAAGTATAGGGCTGGGGCTTTACGAACCCGCCCTGGTCGTGTGGAGGGAACAGGGTGAGCCTTGACTGTTCCTTGGTATCCTTCAACTGGTGTTTCAGTGTGTTTTCCGGCACTACGGTACTGGCGATGTTGATGTTGTTGATGTGCACCTTTCCGCCCTTATCTATCACGAAGGTGAGAACAAGGGAATTGTTATTTACCACCGTATCCCTGCGCTGTTCCACTTTCACCTGCGCATTCTGATACCCCTTCTCCGCATAGAATTTCGTGATCGCTTCTACGGCAGACCTCCGCATGTTCTCGGTTACCACGTGGCCCGGTACCAGCCCGGTCTTGCTGGAAAGGTCATCGCTTTCGCCTTTGCGTGCGCCTTTGAAATAGAATTTCGACAACCGCGGTCGTTCGCGCACGTCGATCTCCACATCGATATTCGTTCCATGAAGTCCTGTCAGGTAAATGGCAACACTGTCGAAATAGTTTTGGGCCCAGAGCTTGGTAATGGCCTTTGCGAAATTATCTCCGCCGGGGATGGTCACTTCATCGCCCGGTGACAGGTTGGCGATAGAGATCAGCAGGTTCTCATCGAAATAGCTGTTTCCCACCACTTTAACGGATGCGATCTTGTATTTTTTGGGGGCTTTCTGGTTGAAGATGTTGATCAGGTCGGCTTCAACCGAAGTGATCGTAGTATCCTGGGAATAAGCGAGCGAACTCACGAGACCTGATATCAACAACAGCACTAAGGATTTGTACACTTTCTGCATCAGTTCGTTTTATAATGGTTGCTGAAAAAAAGGTCAAAAATCATTTTCAGCAGTTTTTTCAAATAAGGTGGGCAAATTAAACGGAATAATTAAAAGTCTTTGTTAAATCAGGCACCCGGCGGGCCTAAATGGCTTCCTGCTGTACCTGCAGGCCGGTTTTTCCATACCGCCTTTGCCGGTTCTGAAAATCCACGATGGCCTCGTATAAATTCTCTTTCCGGAAATCGGGCCAGCGGGTGGGGGTAAAATAGAGTTCGGTATAGGCCAGCTGGTACAGCAGGAAATTGCTGATCCGGAATTCCCCGCTGGTCCGGATCATCAGTTCCGGGTCGGGGAAGCCAGCCGTGCTGAGGTATTGTCTGAAAACGTCCTGAGTGATGGTTTCGGGGTCGAGTTTTCCGGATTTCACGTCCTGCCCCATGCGCCTGGCGGCGGTCACCAGTTCCCAGCGGGAGCTGTAGCTGAGCGCCATGATCAGCCTGAGCCCATTGTTCCGGCTGGTCATTTCGAGGGCCTCATCCAGTTCCGTACGGGCAAAAGCCGGGAGCATGTCCATATCGCCGATCACGTGGAGGCGGATGTTGTTCTTGTTGAGAACGGGCACTTCTTTGCGGATGGTATCCACCAAAAGGCCCATCAGGCCATCCACTTCAGGCTGGGGGCGGTCCCAGTTTTCCGTGCTGAAAGCATAGAGGGTCAGGAACTCAACGCCCAGTTCGGCGCATCCTTCCACGATATTCCGTACACTTTCCACGCCATGAAAATGCCCGTACAGGCGTTCCTGGCCTTTTTCCTCGGCCCACCGTCCATTACCGTCCATGATAATGGCGATGTGTTTTGGCAGGCGGGTCTTGTCAATTTTTTCGATCAGTGGCGGCATGGGCCTTCCCTCGGTTTATCCGGCAAAAGTAACAAAACGGGCGTTTTGCGGGCGGGTAATTTGTCAGTGACTGGGGCAGCGGTAAGACTGGAGGTTGAAGGAGATACCGAACTGGATGGTAGCGTAGGAATCTTTCTGGGGACCATTTCCGCGCTGACGGCCTTTGACCCCGATGGATGTTCCGGTCTCATAGCTTCTGTCTTGCAGCAGGAAGCCCACTGTAGGGTTGCCGTTGGCATCGGTAGGAAATGCGTCGGGAGCATAGGTGCCGCTGACGTCATCGAGGTAATCGGTGGTGGTGAACCGGTAGCATATCTCCCCGAAAACGTTGATGTTCTCGTTCAGGGCGTATTTGAAGCCTACCGCGAATGGAATAGAAACGGCGATGTTGCTGTAAGGCTTAAGGCTGGGATAGAGCGAACTGCCCTGGCCTTCGGTGCCCAGCGGCCGCAGGAAATATTTGGTGCCCCCCCAGGTAAGCATAGGGATCATAGGAAAAAACGCCAATGCCCAGGCTCACATAAGGTGTGTACCGGTATTCGCTAAAACCGGGATAGAATTTGAAAAAATTGAAATCGCCGCTGAGGCTCAGTTCCCAGACATCCGAATTGAAGCTGAGGTTCCGCGTTTTCTGAACTGCATTGCTGCTGTATGCATCGGAATAACCCAGAAAAGCGTAATTGCCCGCGATCTTCAGGCCAACATAATTGTTGAATTGCTTGCGGTAGAAAATGCCGGCCGCAAATTTGGGATCGTTCAATGCAAAATTATCGTTCAGGTCGCCAAAATAATGTCCCAAACCCAGCGATACGCCGAATTCGCCCTCATGCACAAAGCTTTGCATGGACTGCGTTTTGCCTTGAGCCAGGCAGGCGATAAATCCCGCCAGTATTATCAACCGTTTAACCATACCAGGTAGTGATTGCGTTGTAAATATAAAGATGAATGGGCAGCCGGATCGTTAAAATTTAGTTTCTTTTATCGAGTCCCCAGGTCAGTTTGGTGCGCAGGGTGGAGAGGAAGCTGTTCTCGTTGAGGCGCACCAGGCTGACGCAGAATTTCTCCTTTCTTACGGCCAGCTGAATGGTCTTGTCAACGATCTCCTTGCGGGCATCGAGCGCGCAGATGAACTGGTCCGTTCGCCCTTCTATTTCAAAGGAAATAACGTTCGTATCGGCTACTATGATCGGGCGAACGTTCAGGTTGTGCGGCGCTACCGGCGTGATCACAAAGCTGGCTGATTCGGGGAAGAGGATCGGACCGTTACAGCTCATGTTATACCCGCTGGATCCGGTGGGCGTGGAAACGATCAGGCCGTCTGACCAATAAGAGTTGAGGAATTCGCCGTTGAGGTAAGTGTGTATCTTGATCATGGGCGAGGTGTCCCGCTTATGGATCGCGAATTCGTTCAGTGCAAAGGGCGAGTTGCCAAACAGCGGCCGGTTGGAATCGACGTGGATCAGCGTTCTTTTGTCGAGCAGGAAGGTCCGGTTCACGAGGGCATCCACTGCGCTTTCCAGTTCTTCGGGCACAATGCTTGCCAGGAAGCCAAGGCGGCCGAAGTTGATGCCCAATATGGGAATATTGCTGTCGCGCACAAGCGTTACTGCATCGAGCATGGTTCCATCGCCCCCCAGGCTGATCAGGCAGTCCACATCCTTGGTAAGGTCTTCGGATACCTGAAATGGCGTAAGGTCCCTGAGCATTTCGGCTGGCAGGGGGTACTGGCCCAGCAGCGGGCGATAGATCAGCACGCCTATCTGCTGCTGTGCAAGCGACCTCAGCAGGAGCAGCAGTGGTTCACCCTGCTCCTGGTCCAATCCCCTGCTATAGACAGCTACTTTCATGTGTGGAGTGGGTTTGCGACGGTGTTCAGATATTCAGGTAAGACATCAGGTGATCGTAATTTTCCTTCACCTCGTTCGCATATTGTTCTTCGCCGGCATAATACCGGATTACGTATTCATACCGTTGGAAGGTGGTCACAATGTCGCTGATCTCGGATTTGTTGATCCGCAGCGTAACGATCAGCGTTCCTGTTTCCGGCTCTACGGTGGTGTTGAGCTGCGTAATGCTGGCATCATTGGTTTCTACGAGGCGGCTCAGTTCTCCGAGTGAGTAGTTTCTTTTTTCTATTTCCAGTACGATCAGGCCTCCGGGCTCATCGGCGCCCGCAAATTTTGCCAGCTGACGAAGCAGGTCGGCCGCAAGCACCACTCCCACAAGCTCCTTCTGTTCATTGATCACAGGCAGCAGCGAAAGATTCATTTCGCCCAGCAGTTTCACAGCGGCCAGGAAATGATCATTTTCCTTTACCGATACGCGGATGAGCTGGTATTCGATGGAGGCGATGATCCCGGCTTGATCCGCATCCAGCAGATCGTCTTTGCTCACGATCCCCGAAAACGCGTCGTCGCTTACCACGGGAAGGTGCAGTATATCATAATCCTCCATCAGCTGCAGAACGGAAGAGACCCTGTCTGACAGGCTGATGACGGGATAGTTGGTATGTATGGAGGCGGATAGGAACATGTGTTTCGTCTTAAAGGTAAGACTCCGCAAGCTACGCGATAGTTACCCGGCGGTCTTTAATTTGGTCAGGAACGTGCCTAAAATGCTGTTAAACTCTTCCGGCACTTCCATCATCGGTGCATGCCCGCATTTATCTATAAAGTACAGTTCGCTGTTGGGTATCAGTTTATTGAATTCGCGCGCCACGAACGGCGGGGTGATGGTATCGTTGTTGCCCCAGATCAGCAGGGTCGGTTGTGCGATCTGGTTCAGTTCTTCTCCCAGGTTGCTCCGGATGGCGCTCTTGGCCAGTGCGATGATCTTGATCACCTTGATGCGGTTATTGGTGATCTCGAATACTTCGTCTACCAGCTGTTTGTCTGCGATCGCGGGATCGTAGAATGTAAGCTGGGTTTTCGTTTTTATATATTCATAGTCACCGCGCTTGGGATAGCTGTCGCCCATGCCATTTTCAAATAGTCCCGAACTGCCCGTCAATATCAGTGAGCGGATCTTTTCGGGATGCTTGAGTACGTGCAGCAGCGCCACATGGCCGCCCAGTGAATTGCCCAGCAGGTGGATCCCTTCGTATCCGCGGACCTCGATAAACCGTTGCGTATACTTCTCCAGCCCGCTGACCGTGGTATGAAAAATATCGAGGTCAAGCAGGGGCAGGATGGGTACCACTACTTTGTAGCTGGTGCGGAAATGTTCGATCAGGTACTGGAAATTGCTCAGTGCCCCAAACAGACCGTGCAGTAACAATAACGGCTCCCCCTCACCTTCCTCAATGAACTTGAACTTGTCCTGTTGTTTGATCTGGTATGTTATCATTATTGGCTGTAGCGGGTATGATCTTTACAAATAAAGGAAAAAACAACTGAAAACAGGAATAATTGACGCTTGCTAAATTACCGTATTTAATTAAATCCCGAAAGCGCCTATGCGGCCGCCCTCGCGGTAGCATCGAAAAAATTCTCCAGTTGTGCAAATATCTCTTTGAATGCGGGCACAAGTGCTGCGAATACCCTGATGGCCCCCGGACCCCAGGGCTGAATGAACGGATAGCAGGCAGATGCCCGAAGGCTTTCCTGCGTTACCAGGTGCATTTTATCTGCGTAATACAGGATCACGCTGAAAACAATGGTATATAGGGCGGCATAGAAGAGTATTCCACCCATTCGGTTTACCCAGCCCAGCATCATCCATTTTACGCTTTTGTCGACCGCCGCGGCGGCCATCCGAACCAGGAAGATCACTGCCACCATCACCAGCAAGAACGAAAGGAACGGCAACCAGCGCCCGCCGCCGTGGATACTATGCTGCAGGTGATCGGCCACGGTAGCCGATAGTTTCATTGCAGCTGCAAGCCCGATGATGATCGCTATAAAAGAAAAAAGGGCAATGATAAAGCCGCGCGTAAATCCTTTTACGCCGGCGAAAATCATGAGAACAATGAATATGATATCGATCATAAGAAACGATGCCCGCTTACCTGTTCAGCAGTTCTTTTACCACGGTGGCGATGGTCTTGCCATCAGCTTTACCAGCGAGTTGCTTATTGGCGGCGCCCATGATCTTCCCCATATCGGCAGGCGAAACGGCACCCATGCCCGAAATGATCTGCTGAACCGCCGTGCGGATCTCTTCTTCGGAAAGCTGTTGGGGCAGAAATTTTTCGATGATGGTTATTTCTTCCCTTTCTTTCTGTGCCAGGTCCTCGCGGTGCTGCTGAACGAATATGTCCAACGAATCGCGTCGTTGCTTTACCAGCTTCTGCAGCAGTTTGAGTTCTCCTTCTTCGGTGATCTTTCCGCCTGCACCGGGATCGGTTTTCGCTTTGATGATCTCCGCCTTTATCGCACGCAGGCCACGCAGGCCCGCTTCGTCCTTTGCTTTCATAGCGTCCTTCATTTCGGACATTATCCTTTCTTCGAGGTTCATAGTATCTTAATTATTTAGATAACAGGAATGCGCGCTCAGGCGCCTTTATTCTCTTTCAGCTGATTTTCCCTGAATTTACGGTAAAACTCTTTGGCAAACAGCCGGATACTTTCGGCCTCGGGGTGGGCATGTGTGGCCCGGTCATAGGCATCCGCCATCCCCATAAAGCTCTGGTAAAAGAAGTCGGCCATTTCATCCACCATCATTTTTTTTGTCCAGAGGTCGATGCGCATGGCATTTTTCTCAGATCCATCCCAGAACGATACCATCATGGCCTTGGATTCCTGCATCTCTTCGGCACTGCTGTCGGAGGCTTTCCAGTTGATCTTGTCCGGCACTTTATCCTGGCCGAGGTGAATATCGATCGATATATGGGAGGTGTGCATGGTGAACGCGTTGTTTGGGGGTGTCAAAGATACGCAGAATCGTAACGGGTCCGGTCAGGCTGGGGTCGCAGCCCGCGCAATGGATTCCCACATGAGGGCAGCAGTGCGATCCCAGCTGAAGGAAGCAGCCTGTTGCAATCCCCTTGATGCCAGTGATGCACGCAGCGTTTCATCTTTATACAGGCGAATCATCTGTTCAGCGATCTCTTCGAAACGGGCGGGGTCCGCATAGAGGGCCGCTTCACCCGCAATTTCCGGCACGCTGCTGTTGCCCGAGGCAATCACCGGCACACCGCTCTGCATGGCTTCCACCACCGGTACACCGAAGCCTTCAAAAAATGAAGGAAAGATCAACGCATAGGCCCCTGCGGTGATTTCAGCGAGTTCTTTTTCGGGCAGGTAGCCGAGAAGTACCACGTCTTCCCTGTAACGATAGTTCCGGAGTTTTTGCAACGAATACTTCTTCGATATCGGTGAATGCCATTGCGGATGGACTGCCCAATCCCGCGCAGTTGGTGGGGATGCATTTTTTTAATCCTGCGCCTGTGATGAAACTGGTGGAAGTGATCGAAGGCGCCCGGACCGGTGCCGGGGTAACCGAAGCTATTGTAGCGGTGTGCCGGAAAATGGAAAAGACACCCGTCGTATGCCGCGATGTGCCGGGCTTTATTGTAAACCGGGTGGCGCGGCATTACTACCTGGAAGCGATGCGGTTGCTGGAAAACGGCGGGATCACTCCTGCGGAGATCGATGTGCTGATGGAATCGGCCGGGTTTAAGATGGGTCCTTTCAAATTGATGGACCTGATCGGCCTCGACATTAATTATGGTGTCAGCCGGATCGTATGGGAAGCCCTGGGTTGCCCTGCGCGTCTGGAACCTGCCACGATACAACAACAGAAAGTAGAAAAGGGCGAATTGGGCCGCAAAACCGGGAAGGGGTTTTATGAGTACAACCTGCAAGGTTGATAACCTATAAGGTGGGTAACCTGCGAGGTAGACAACCTGCAAGGTTGATAACCTATAAGGTGGGTAACCTGCGAGGTAGACAACCTGCAAGGTTGATAACCTATAAGGTAGACAACCTGCAAGGTTGATAACCTATAAGGTGGGTAACCTGCAAGGTAGACAACCTGCAAGATAGATAACCTATAAGGTGGGTAACCTGCGAGGTAGACAACCTGCAAGGTTGATAACCTGCGAGGTAGGTAACCTCATAGGTTGTCTGCCACAATCCCTGGAAAAAGCCAATCCCAGTGGCGCCAATGCCTCAGATTCCATTCAAACCAACTTATGCGCATCGCAGTCAATACCATTTTTTTACAGAAAGACAAACTCGAAGGCTACGGCTACTTCGTGCAGGAAATATTCAGCCGCCTCGCCAGGCAACACCCCGAGCACCAGTTTTTTTTCATTTTCGATCGCCCCTATGATAAAACATTTATTTTTTCGGCCAACATCTCGCCCATACTGGTGAGCCCCGCTGCCAGGCATGCCTTCTCCTTTAAATACTGGTATGACCTGAAACTGCCACTGGCACTATCGGGGCTCCGGATCGACGTGCTGGTACAACCTTATGGCTTCTGCAGCCTCTCTACCCGCATTCCGCAGGTACTGGTGGTGCATGACCTCGCATTCCTGCACTACCCGCGTTTCATACCCCGCCTTCACCTGTATTACTACAAACTGTTTACGCCGCGGTTCATCCGAAAAGCAAGGAGGGTGGCCACCGTGTCGCAGTTCTCCAGGCAGGACATCATACAACAATACCAGGTCGATCCCGGAAAGATCGATGTGGTATACAGCGCCGCCAAACCGGCGTTTCACCCCGTGGAAGAACATAAGCGGCAGCACATAAAGGATGCCAGGGCCGGCGGCAATGAATATTTCCTGTTTACAGGGGG
>Ga0206954_1228_pt1 | contig 12542 bp, 10 predicted proteins | sample Alteio_BWOrgHeat_37_FD_153250 | JGI IMG/M metagenome (GOLD analysis project Ga0206954, IMG submission 153250) | Enriched cells from forest soil in Barre Woods Harvard Forest LTER site, Petersham, Massachusetts, United States -... | ecosystem: Environmental > Terrestrial > Soil > Temperate forest >...
TGGCGGCAGAGCGCAAATCTGAGTCGCCAAATTAGATTGGACTTGTCAAGGCTCGCGGGCATTGTGGGCTCAATTTAATCGGCATGATTGTTTGTGGTGATTAACTCGTGTTTGGGGTGCCCATCTTAGATGGGAGGGCGGCTGATGGGGCTCGAACCCACGACCTCCAGGACCACAACCTGGCGCTCTAACCGACTGAGCTACAACCGCCACAGGACGCGCGCCCCGAGGGGCGGGGTGCCGGCCGAGGAAGGTGGCCGGAACGATTAACATTATACCTGCGTGATTGTAGCGTGTCAACAGATTCACATCGGCAAAAAAAGCGGCCTCGTCATTCCCCAACCGGAGTGACGAGGCGGCTTTAGTTACGCAGAAATGGCTTAGGCCGCCGCCTTAGGCGTTGCGGACCGCTTGCGCAGCATGACGATGCCGCCGAGAGCCAGCAGGCCGAAGAGAACGACGGTCGACGATTCCGGGACAGCCTTGACGCTGAGATCGTCGACGCCGAAGTCGTTGCCGAATCCTTGGGTGTTGAGGTCGACGAGGCCGAGGTTGAGCGTGTTCGACGTCGCCGTCCACAGGAAGGAGTTCTGATGCCAGGTCGCTTCGTCATTCACCAGGATTGAGGATCCTGCCGCGGAGCCGTCGATGGTGAATTGTGTTGTAGCGGGGCTGGCGGGGTAGAGCGAGCGGAACCAGCCGGAAACCTCGTAGGTGTGGCCGGTCTGAACACCGATCGATTCGTTCCACATACTCTTGGTTGAGTCCCCGTTGCCGTCAACGATCAGGAAGTTTCCGGTGCCGGTGGTGTGGTCGCCGCCGCTGTTCCAGGCGCCGTTGTTGACCTGGCCATTGGTGCCGACCGTTTCCCAACTTGGGCCAGGATCGCCGCCGGTGTAATAGTTATAGTCGGAAGTAAAGCCGGTGTTTCCCAGCTCGAAGTCGCCGTTGACGACTAGGTTGGAGGAAGCCTGCGCGGGAGTCGCAAGAATCGACAGCGCCGCAGGGTAGAGTGCAACCGCAGCGGCTGCAAGAGTAAGGGACGTGAGCAATCGCATACTATAATCTCCTGAGGTCACTATAGAACAATTAGAAAAGAGCAATATCACGAGCGTCGACAGTCAGTTCGACTACGAGTTTACCCCAACCATTGCGATTTCACGCTGCAATCATCGTACTTGTATAACAAGACGAGCCGGCTCCCGATTGGGAGCCGGCTCGCTTGAATAGGGTGTTAATCCGTTAGCCTAGGCAATGGTGTTGCTGCCGCGCTTGCGGAGGATCAGAATGCCGCCGATGGCCATCAGGCTGAAGAGGACGACCGTCGACGCCTCCGGAACAGCTTTGACCGAGAGATCGTCAATGGCGAAGTCATTGCCGCCTGCGTTAAGGTTGGTGTCGACGAGGGCCAGATTCAGGGTGTTCGACGTGGCGGTCCACAGGAAGGAGTGTTGCTGCCAGGTTCCAGGAGCGTTCAGGTCGAACGCCGAGGTTGCGTCGCTTCCGCCGATCGTGTACTTGATTGTCGGATCGCTGGCGTTGTAGAGGCTGCTGAAGTAGCCCGAAATCTCGTAGGTCTTACCGGTTTCAACACCGATCGACTGGCCCCAGATTGGTGTGTTGGCGGTGGTGGATCCGTCGACGTACATGTAGTTGCCGGAACCGGTCGTGTGATCGCCGAGCGCGACCCAGCGGTTGTTGTCGTTGCGGGCGTCGGTACCGATCTGGTAGAAGTCGTGGCCGGAACCGTCATTTGAGCTACCGTTAGGATAGTACGCATAGCCGGAGGTGAAGCCGGTATTGCCGAGCTCGAAGTCGCCATTCTGGACGAGGTTGGCGCCGGCGTGAGCCGACATGGGGGCGATGGCGCCGATGCCGAATGGGGCAGCAATCATGATTGCGGCCGCCAGCTTGTTGAAATTATTATGCATTCAGTTCTCCCGGACATATTGGCATCTTCCGCGCCAAGATGTGTTGGAGGGCGGGAAGAACGATTTCTTGGTCTTATTATACAATATAGCAAGCGATCTTAGTTCGCGATTCACTGTTGGAATTACTAGTTTGTCTGCTATGTTGAGATATTTTTCGGCTTCGCCTGATGATCGACGTGACGTTTTGTCCTTGAGAAGCGTAGGGAGGGCTATAAAGGAGACGATTCAATGTGGGATTGAAGAGAATGCAGGCGGCCGCGATTATCTTCGACGAGGCCGACCGCGTGCTCCTGGTGAAGCACTCCCCCGACCAATGAGCGATTGGACGGAGAAGCGGATCAAGCATGGAGTTGAAGGACCCGGTCGACGGTTGACTCGATCGGACCACCAAAGTGGATGTACTAGAAGGACTCTCAATTGACTTACGTGATTATGCTGACGCTCGACGCAAGAGCGTCGGAGACGGTCCGGGCGTTGCGTCGTCGCATGGCAGCCGACGGCATCGCCGTCGATGTCGACGATCCGCCGCACCTCTCGTTGGCGTCGTGCGGCCAGCTTAATGTTGAGGCGGCGTTGCGCGAGGTCGAAGAGATTGCCGGGACGTCGTCGCGGGTGACTTTGAGCTTTGAAGGCGTCGGTTCTTTCCTGAGCGATGAGGGAACGGTCTATCTCTCACCGGTGTTGGACGGGCACTTGAGTACGATACAGAAGAGGGCGATGTCCGTCGTCAATCGGCACGGATCGAACGTCAATCCTTACTATGCGGATGGTCGCTGGATTCCTCACTGCACCGTCGCCAATCGACTGAAGCCGTCAGAACGTGTCGGTGCGCTGGCCGTCTGTATGGACGGGCTGACGGCATTCCGGGCAGATGGGATCGCGCTCGAATTTGCGGAGTTTGGGAACGGTCCGGCGGTCGTTCACGGATCGTTTCCACTTGCGAAGACGACTCGCGCGATCGTCGGTGTTGACCATGCACAAATCACAATTCCGACAGGCGAGGAAGAGCGGGGGCGCCAGTTCTATTGCGGGCTGCTTGCTTTGCCTGAGATAGAAAAGCCGGTGTCGCTCGCCGGTCGGGGAGGCTTCTGGCTGCAAGTCGGCGATCGACAGGTGCACGTGGGGACGGAGGAGGACTTCGATCGGACCGTGACCAAAGCCCATCTCGCCTACGCAGTTATCGGGCTCGCGGAGTGGCGGACGATCCTAATCGACAACGGCATCGAGATCTTCGACGGAGTCCCGATCCCCGGCTACGACCGCTTCGAGTTTCGCGACCCGTTCGGGAACCGAGTCGAGATGATCGAGGCCGTTGCCATTTAGCGCTTGTCGTCCCGGAGACGATATTACATCATCTTCAGCTTGAGATGAGCCCCCTAACTATGTCCGACCTTCCCTCCAACACAGTGACCGAATCCGATCTCGACATCGCCCGCTTCATTGTCGAGCGTGACTTCGACGGGCCCGCCGAAGTGGCCCCGATAGTCGGCGATGGTTCCGTCAACAAGATCGTCGCCGCCCAGGTTGGCGGGCAACGGTTGATTGTCCGAATGTGTGATCGAGTGAGTGGTGAACGAAACTATCCCAAGGAGGCGTGGTGCCTGGAGCACGCGGCAGCGGCGGGAATACCCAGCCCCACGGTCCTCGGCGTCGGCGTAGTCGACGAGATGTCGTACATGGTGATGACCTATGTCGACGGCGTCGGCGGCAAGGCTTTCGACGGTGACAAGCTTGGGCTATGGCATACGATCGGGCGCTACGCGCGGATTGTGCATCGCATTCCCGCGCTTGGATTCGGCAACGAACTTCGCGATGGCGAACGAAATCTCTTCGGCAACAACCACACGCAAAACTGGCGGGAGTTCGTTCAGTACAACATTGACAGCCTGACGTCCGACGATCCCGCGCTTGCCAAACGCGTTTACACCGACGCCGATCGAAGCTGGCTGGTCAGCACGTTTGACGGACTGTTCGTCCTGGAGCCGAGTGTGGGGCTGAACCACGGAGATCTCGCGTTGCGAAACTTGATCGTCGGGCAGACTGGCGAAGTGACGCTGATCGACTGGGGCTGCTGCTCGGTCAATGTCGTCCCGCACTCCGATTTCGCGTCACTACTCACATGGTATTCGCCAAACTCCGACGTTCTCGCGGCCTTCTTCGCCGGCTACGGATTGACCACCGGCGAGGTCGATCGCATGATGCCAGTCCTCAAGCGTTTCCAGGTGATCCAGACTTTCGACACATTTCGCTGGTCGATCGACCATTGTGTTAGCGAAGTCGACCGTTACGCCGAGCGCGCCGCGAGCGTCCTCAAAGAGGCTCGCGGCGCGCTTGGTTAGTCGAATTGTTGTGTGGTCGACCGTGGGGATATCAGGAGCCTATCACGAACGAGTTGCCGTCGGGGTCTTTGAACACGAGGAAAGTCCCCCACGACTGCTCGTCGGGCGGGCCGGCGAAGTCGACACCGCGGCTGCGGAGGTCGTGGTAGGTGTTGTAGATATTGTCGCAGGAGAACATGATGTTGGAGAACGTGCCGACTTTGTCGCCGGCCTGCGACTCGACAAGGGCGATGCCGGTGCCGCCGTCGGGGGTGACGAGCTCGATCCACCGGCTGCCGTCGTCATGTCGGTCGTCGACCAGGACTCTCAGTCCGATCTTGTCGCGATAGAATTCTAGCGATCGCTGTGGATTCAGGACTGTGACGGTGACGAGTTTGACTTTTCGAATCATGTAAGATACGACCAATAACTGGCGATATTTCTAAAAGGCTTTCGGAAAGCTGGGTGGGCCTCGCGCCTCGGAACATACCGAAAAGAAGTCCACCCCGTTCGATGCGAGTGGTCCTTGCGAAATATCTCGTTACACTTGCTGAAGCGTTGCCAGTGCAAATAGCCAGTCACTACATGGCTCTGCTCGGTTTCACGCTGTGCGATACCACTTGGTCGGAGCTGCGTGTTGACGTGACGGCGCGCAGGTTGCGGTCGCGTCTCATCGACAACGTTGATCGTGACGATGTTCACCGTCGATTCATGCGCGTGTCGAGCCAGACAGCGAGGGCGAGGACGGCGCCGCGGGCGATGTACTTGACCTCCGGGGTGACCGCCATCAGGGTCATCCCGTTGAGGAGGCTCGCCATGATGAGGGAGCCGAAGAGGACGCCGGGGACCGTGCCTCGGCCGCCGCTCAGGCTTGCGCCGCCGATGACGCAGGCGGCGATGGCGTCGAGCTCAAGCAATTCTCCCGTCGTCGTTGTCGACGCGCCCGCGTAGGCCGTCTGCATGAAGCCGCCGATCGCGACGATCAGGCCCATGATGCCGAACGCGCCGATGATGACGCGTTGGACCGGGACGCCGCTGACAAACGCTGCCTCGGCATTGCCGCCTATGGCGTAGAGGTAGCGGCCGAAGGGCGTATGCTTGGTGATGCCCCAGACGAGGAATGCGGCGACGCCGAGAATGATCGCCGAAAGCGGAATGCCCTGGTACTGGTTGCAGATCAGCGTGAAGAGGAAGATGATCTGCCCGCTGATGAAGAGCTTCGAGAAGACGACCTCGTTGTCCTCGACGCTGAGGTTGTAGGCCAATCGACTTTTGCGGGCCTTGATGGTCCCATAGCAGACGCCGGCTGTGACGATCGCCGCCAATGCCCAACTACCCAGCATATAGTCGGCGGCAGTCAGCAGCGCGCGGATTGCGCCGTGTACAACTACTGCCGGAAAACTGTTCTCGAACGACAACGCCGGCGGCAGGTACCAGGTGGTCAGGAGGGAGTAGACATTGTCGTGCCCGCCGGTCGTCACGGGGATGGTGGCGTCCTGAATGACGCGCCAATGCAGTCCGCGGAAAATCATCATGCCCGCGAGTGTAACGATGAAGGCTGGTATCCGCTGCGAGACGATAAGCTTGCCCATCGCGAGCCAGACGACGACGGCAATCACGAGCGAAGCGCCCATCGCCGCTCCCGCAGGCCAGCCGTGTTGGAAGACCAATACCGCGGCGACCCCGCCGAAAAGACCGGCGCCGCTACCTATCGACAGGTCGATCTGGCCGCAGACGATGATCAACAGCATGCCGAGCGAAAGGATCGCCGTGATCGACAACTCGACCGCCAGGTTCGACAGGTTGCGCGGACTCAGGAAGAAGGGCGACGCAAACCCGAAGTACGTCCAGATTAGCAGAAGGGCGATGACCATCGAGAAGTCTCGAATGGAAACGGCCTTCGCGGCGGCAGGCGTCGACTTTGATTCGCCGGATACGTCAGGGTTGAGTGTTGTTGCCATGTGCTTATATACTACGCTAATCGAGAGGCGTTGACCTGTCGGTCATGTCCCCCCAGAATTGGGGGTTAGGGGGCCATTCCACTATGGCTTCGGCGGCCGCTTGTCGGCGGGGACGCCCTGGTAGACATCATCGTACGCGCGGAATCCGTCTTTCACGACGGTGTCGTTCAGATTGCTCCTGTCGACCACGGTCACCTGGTACAGGACGGACGGCACGTCGACTTTGCCATTGTTGGTGACGTCCTTGGCGACGACCGGTTTGTCCTTGGCGATGTCGACGGCGGCTTCGGCCGCGCCGGTGGCTTCGAGGCTGAGCGGTTTGTAGATCGTGCTTGTCTGCGTTCCGGCGACGATGCGCTGGCAGGCGGCAAGCTCGGCGTCCTGGCCGGTCACAACAATCTTGCCAGCAAGCCCCGATTCGCTGAGCGCCTGGATCGCGCCGCCGGCGGTGCCGTCGTTGCTTGCGAGGATGCCGTCGAACTTGTCGCCGTTCGTGATGGACGCGTTGATGATCTTTTTCGCGTTCTCCGGCTTCCAGTCCTCGGCCCAGTCGGCGTGGACCACCTGGATGTCGCCTCGGTCGATGTAGGGTTTGAGGATATTGTCAAATCCTTGCTTCATCAGCTTCGCGTTGTTGTCCGTCTGCGCGCCGTAGATGACGTCGATCTTGCCCTTGCCGGGTGTTGGGAGGTGGTCGACGAGATATTTGGCGTCGACCTCGCCGATCTGGACGGCGTCGAAAGCGACGTACATGTCGAGATCGCAGTTGCGGACCAGGCGGTCATAGGCGATGACGGGGACGTTTGCCTGGTGGGCCATGTCGACCGCGCGCGCCATCGCAAGACCATCGTGCGGGACGATTACCAGGACTTTAATCCCCGCTGTGAGAAGCGACTGGACATCCTTGATCTGCTGATTGTCGTCGCTGTTGGCGGATTCGACTTTGACGTCGGCCCCCAGGTCGCCGCACTTCTTGACGAAGAGGTCGCGGTCACCCTGCCAGCGCTGCTCTTTGAGGGTGTCCATCGAGAAGCCGATCAGGGGACGAGCGGTTGCCGTTGTCGACGCGGAGCCTGCGCGCGAGCCGTGACCGATGGCGAGACCGACGGCAATGCTGATGCAGAAGGAGACGATCATTAATATGTTGCGGATGTTCATGAGAATTTGTTCGGATGGAGACGCCTACATTGATCAATGGGTGATCAGCGCCATACATTGGTGGGTAGTTCCACACGCGCATCCGTAATCCTTCTCGACTTTACCATCCAGTTGTTCTGGTTCATGTCGCATGGTGGGGAATTCAATGCTATTCTGATGAGTAACGCGATCCGTAGGGCCTATTGATCCGTAATTCACTATTCGACATTCACAATTCACTATTCTCGCCCTGACATATGGACATTTTTAACACGAGCTGGTTCGGATATCATGTCGCCCCCATAGCGCGAAAATTCGCGGCGTCGACACCGCTGTCGGATATTGGCTACATCCGCGATAAAGATTCAAGGGTGCAATTGACGTTCGGCACGTTCAACTATTCGTTCATCTTGCGCGGCGTCGGCACCTACCTCTATCGAGGTCAGATGCTTACGGTGCAGGCGCCCTGCGTACTCACTCAATCGCCAGGCGAGCCGATGGATTATGGCCCGGATACCACGTGGGAGGAGCTGTACCTGATGTACAACCAAAGCGCCCTGCCGCGTCTCACTGCCGCCGGCCTCGTTCCAAAGGCTCCAATCTGGCCGATCCAAGATCCGGTGCAGCTGCAGGCTCACCTCGGCGGGCTCGTGCGGACGCTAGGGTTGCGGTATTTCGATCCCTTTATCGACAGGATCGACTCGCTTTGTGAAATGCTAATCCTGGAGACCCTGCTGGGAGGAGCAAGGCCGGCCTATAGTCCGCAAGCCGAAGCAATTCGCGACATCGAGACGCACGTCAATACTCACCTCTATTCGGATATCGACTTTGCATCTGCCGCCGACGCACACGCGATGCATCCGGCAGCGTTTCGCCGCAGTTGGATGCGCGAGATCGGGGTTCCGCCCGCCCGGTATCTCATGCTCCAGCGGATCAAAGAAGCATGTCGACTGCTCGTGGAAACGTCGAGTTCCATCGGCGAGATCGCGGGCCTTCTGCGGTTTGAAGACCCACTCTACTTCTCGCGCAAGTTTCGCGCCGTGACAGGATTGACCGCAACGGAATACCGACGCCGCTATCAGTCTAGCCTGTCGCCCGCTCAACTCGTCGATAGGCCGCTGGTCACGAAATAGACGACGTAACAGCCACGGTCTCGATGGCGTCCGGCTGAGCGAGTGCGCGCGTCGCCGGGGCCAGCCTCAATGTTGCGGACAGAGGAGTATGGGCCGACGAATTACCGATCTCGACCGTCGCCGTGCCTGGTTGGCAGACGAACCGCTTGTCCACCTCGCTCCAGTACCAGAACGGCTGCGCGGTATAGGGCAGGTCGAACGTGATTGTTTTCTCCTCACCCGGCTTCAGGAACACGCGCTGGAATCCTGCGAGCTGTCGACGCGGCCGCTTGACCGGCGACGTCGGCGGAACGATATACAACTGGACCACCTCCGCGCCGGCTCGCCGGCCGGTGTTTGTAACTCGAACCGAGAACTTCACCGATTCGCCCTGCTTCAATGCCTTCCCCTGCGCCTTCAGACCGTCGATTCGGAAGCTCGTATAACTGAGACCGTAGCCAAACGGATAGAGCGGGTCGCCCTCGAAATACTGGTAGGTGCGTCCCTTGTGAATGTCGTAGTCGTGCATGTCGGGGAGCTGGTCGAGCGAGCGATACCACGTGCATGTCAGCTTGCCGCCGGGGGCGTAGTCACCGAATAGGGCCTCGGCAATCGCCGTCCCCTGCATCTGTCCCGCGCAGATCGCGCAGAGGATCGCCGGTAGGTTCGACTGCTCCCAGGTGACATTGACGCTGTTGTTGGTCGACAGTACCAGCACCACGTTCGGGTTGACCGCATACACCGCCTTGATCAACTCGGGCTGCGCACCGGTCAGGCCGATGGTGTCGCGGTCGTGACCCTCGGAGTTGACGCTGCCGTCGACGCCGCAGACCATCACGACGACGTCTGCGCCGCGGGCCATGTCGACTGCCTCGGCAAAGGCGGCGTCATCGCGGTTGCCTGTCACGCCGCAGCCGGAGCTGTAAGCAACGTAGCGATCCGCAGTAGGCACGCCGGTTGGGAGTGGAAGGAGCGTCATGCGCTCCAGATTCATAAGATAGTTGTCTGTCGTACCGTGGAATACGACGAAGAGATCGTGCACGCCGCTGGTTCCGGTCAACGGCGCGGACATGTCCTTGAGTTTCTCCCACCCGCCCGTATTGCCGACCGTGAATGTCGCCGCCAAGGGACCGTCGACCTTGTCGAGATGGACTTCCATCGTGCCACCCTCGGACGCGCTCTCCACGCTGACCCGGACTTCAGTCTTGCCGGTGAGGTCGATCTTGTCGAACTTTGCCCAGTCGCCGCTCTTGATGAAGGCTAGCTGGGTGGTGCCGATCGGAGAAGTCTGGGTGGTGATGGTCCCGTGCAACGCGCTGAAGCTGCCGCCGGAGATGTACTTGACAGGAACGGGCAAGCCAAGTCGATCGGCGATTCCCTTGAGCGGTGAGATTTGGATCGACGGAGAGCCGCTGTAGCCGCCCAGATGGCAGATGTCGGCCAGCGGGCCGATCACCGCGATCTTCTTGACCTTTGTTGGGCTCAGGGGCAGAAAATCGCCGTGGTTCTTCAGCAACACCAACGACTGCCTGGCCGACTCAAGTGCCAGTTCCTGATGGTCCTTCCAGGGCAGGTTCGCCAGTGTGATCGACGCATACGGCCCGGTCGATACTGGGTCGAGCGTGCCGAGCAGCGCGCGGACGGTCAACAGCCTCGTAACGGCCTCGGTTACTTCGGCCTCACTCACCAACCCCTTGTCGACCGCCTCCTGCAAGTGGTCCACGTACACGCCGCCCCAGCAGTTGAGATCGCACCCGGCCTTCATCGCCATCGACGCCGCCGTCGGGAGGTCAGGGGCGTAGTGATGCGGGTCGAAGATGTCCTTGATCGCGTCGCAGTCCGACGTCACGTACCCGCGGAATCCCCATTGGTGGCGAAGAATATCGGTCAGCAGCCTGTGGTCAGCCGAGCAAGGAACGCCGTTCACAGCGTTGTACGCGCTCATAAACGTGAAGACGTCGCTATGGGTGACCGTGGCACGGAAGGCGCGTGTATCGTACTCCCAGAAGCTGCGAGAGTCGACGGTCGCCGACGTCGCCTCACGGTCGTTGTCTGTGTTGTTGCAGATGAAGTGCTTGGAGCAGGCCGTCGTCTTGAGGTAGTCCGCATGATCCCCCTGCATCCCCCGAACCACCTGTACAGCCAGCGTCGCCGCCAGACACGGATCTTCGCCAGGAGCCTCGTGCGATCGACCCCATCGAGGATCGCGGTGCAGATTCAAGGTGACGGGAGAGTAGTAGCTGAGACCGTGGAGGTCGGCGTTGTAATGGGCGCGACCCTCGTCGGAGACGGCGGTGTACACCTGGTGGGCAAGCTCCGGGTTCCATGCCGACGCCAGTGCTAGCGGCACCGGGAACGATGTCACCTGCGATACCCAGCTTATCCCGTGGAGGGCTTCGTCGGCGTAGTAATTGTACTTCGGGATCTTAAGGCGGGCGATCTCCGGCGCCTGATCCGCCACGTGGCTGATCTTCTCCTTCAGCGTCATCTGCGCGGACAGCATCTTCGCCCGGGCCCTTGCCGACGCGTACGCCTCATCGGAGATGCCGACTCGCCGACCGCCTTTAGCCGCCGCCGCATCGGCGCGGGTCAGATCGAACTTGAGGCCGAAGGCGATCAGTGCCGCAGCCGTCGTTGCGGTCGAGAGGAACTCACGGCGGCTTAGCTCGTGAGCGAAGGGTTTCGTCTTGTCCATGTCCATTGCGTCCTTGAAAATTACGGATATGTAATTTTAGACGAGGATCGATCAGGGCGCAATAGAGAAAATATCGCGCGATATGGACGATCTTGACACTCTGTAACGTGACTGGCTACTTACGGTTTAGACTTTACAGGGAACTCAATTCCTTCGTAGACCTTTGCGACTGGGATCTTGAGGTCGATGGCTAGCAGATCGACGGTGGCATCCAGACCTTTGAGGTCGACGATATCCCAGCGACCAATTCCCTTCCTGGTCCAAAGCTCAACCCACGGAGAGTTAGGCGATACGAGCACGCAGTGTTGCACCGAGAGGAGGCTACGATAGTGTTTCAATTTCCAGCCACGAACGATGTCGTCTAGTCCACCTGGAGCAACTTCGACGATGACGATTGGGTTCGTCGTGGTCGGTGGCCGTGTGGGCAGGTATTCCGTTCCAGCGCCAGTGACGCATAGGTCGGGATAGAAGTAATGCTCGCTTGAGGCCTTCACACGCAGTGACTGAAACCAAGATCTGAGCGGTCCGTCGGCAAAGCATTCCGTGAAGTGTTTGACAAGGTTGCCGATGACGGTGAGGCACACAGGCGAATTGTCCTCCTTCGCCACGATGTCGCCGGAGAAGTACTCATGTCGGATGTCCGAATTGGAGTCCAATCTAAAATAATCTTCGACAGTACCTTTTGTCGATGTCAAGAAAGGCTCAGGAACATATCCATCTCCCATTGGAACAATAACACCATGGAAGTATTCATTCTTGCACTCGGAAGCCTCGTCGAAGGCCAAGTACTCCTCGACAGTGTAAAACCTGTCCTCGGGTTTGGGACAATTCTCCATCGTACTACTCCAATCCCGCCTCCGCCCACTCGACCGCTCTCACCAGCGCGCGCATCTTGGCGAGGGTTTCGTCGAACTCGTACTGGGGCACGGAGTCGGCGACGACCCCCCCCCCGCGGCCTGGAGATAGATGGTGTCGCCCTTGACCATGGCGGTGCGGATGGTGATGCAGGTGTCGAGGTTGCCGCTGTAGGAGAAGTAGCCGATACCGCCGCCGTAGAAACCGCGTCGCGTGGGTTCGAGTTCTTCGATGATTTCCATCGTGCGGACCTTCGGTGCGCCCGTGAGGGTGCCGGCGGGGAAGGAGGCGCGGAGGACGTCGAACTGGTCGAGATCGTCGCGCAAGGTGCCGGTGACCTGGCTGACGATGTGCATTACATGTGAATATTTCTCAATAACCATCAATTCGTCGACGTTGACGGTGCCGTACTTGGCAACCCTACCGATGTCGTTGCGGCCGAGGTCGACAAGCATAATATGCTCGGCGCGCTCTTTCTCGTCGGAGAGAAGGTCCTGCGCGATCGCTTCGTCTTCGGCGGGTGTCGCGCCGCG
>Ga0206954_1229_pt1 | contig 12400 bp, 13 predicted proteins | sample Alteio_BWOrgHeat_37_FD_153250 | JGI IMG/M metagenome (GOLD analysis project Ga0206954, IMG submission 153250) | Enriched cells from forest soil in Barre Woods Harvard Forest LTER site, Petersham, Massachusetts, United States -... | ecosystem: Environmental > Terrestrial > Soil > Temperate forest >...
TCATCTGTTTCGTTGAGTGCCGACGGTAATACCGTGGCAATAGGCGGCCCTGATGACAACAGAGGCACAGGCGCTATATGGGTTTTTACCCGTAGCGCGGGGGTTTGGACGCAACAGGGCTCAAAACTGGTGGGCACCGGCGCAATAGCCAATAATGGTAATCCCGAAGGCAACGCCCAGCAGGGGCAGGCTCTTTCGATAAGTGCTGATGGAAATACTCTGCTGGAAGGCGGTTGGTTTGATAACGGCGGCGTCGGTGCGGCATGGTTTTTTACCCGTAACGCAGGCGTTTGGTCTCAACTGGGCGGTAAAATAGTAGGCACCAATATTACAGGTAATGCGTACTTCGGAAAGTCTGTTGCCTTGAGCGCCGACGGTAACACAGCCGCAATTGGCGGCGCAGGGAATAATGCCGCATGGTTTTATACACAATCCGGCGGTATATGGAATCAAAGCGCTGAATTAACGGGTTCCGGTGGATTTGGCTACCCGGTTGCCTTAAGCGCAGATGGCAGTACTGCAATTATAGGCGCCACCGGCGATAACTCACCCCTGGGTGCAGCCTGGATCTATACGCGCAGCGGCAACACCTGGCCGCAGGCGAATGGGATTAAGTTGGTTGGCACCGGCGGCTCTAACGTGGGTTACGGATCGACGGAAGGAAGTGCGGTTGCTTTAAGTGCCGATGGAAATACCGCTGTGATTGGAGGAAACACCGATGGTTCAAATGCCGGCGCCATGTGGGTGTTTACCCGAAGTGGCGGCGCCTGGACCCAGCAAGGCAACAAATTTAACGGATCAGGCAGCGGGTTTACCAGCCAGGGGCAACAAGGAAGTTCTACAGCAATCAGTGCCGATGGGACAACCCTAATTGAAGGCGCGCCGGAAACCAATACTAACTACGGTTTAGCAGCTATTTTTACACCTATCCTGCCCGGTGTGACAACAGAAGCCGCTACCAATATTTCAGAAGCCGGGGTGAATTTGAACGGACTGGCATCAGCAAACGGCATTGCCGCAAATGTTAGTTTTGAATATGGCACATCGCCAACGCTCACTGGTTCCACCACAACCACAACTTTTATATCGGGGTCCAATCCGCTGGCGGCAAATGCCAGTAACGTAACCTTTGCCAGCAATGTAACCGGCTTAACGCCATCAACAACCTATTACTTCAGGATAGCTGCAACTGATGTGGATGGGGCTACCCTTGGGAGTATTTTAAGTTTTACGACATCAGCGGGAACATCCGATGCATACCTCTCAAACCTGCAGATCAGCAGCGGTGCCTTAACCCCTGCATTTAATGCATCCACCACAAATTATTCGGCAAACGTAAGCGAGGCCACCACAAGCATAACCGTAACACCGACTACCAGCGACCCTGCCGCAACTGTAACTGTAAACAACATCGCAGTGGCATCAGGAACGGCATCTGGCGCTATAACTTTAGACCCGGGGGCAAATTATATCACTGTAAAAGTAACCGCCCAGAACGGTGTAACGACTGATAGCTATAACATAACAATAACCCGTGCAGCATCTTCCGTGGCCACGCTGTCTTCGCTGCAACCGAGCAGAGGCACACTTAGTCCGGCATTTTCCAGCACCACAACCAGCTATACAGCAAGCGTGGTAAACGGCGTTACTTCCCTTACTATAACCCCAACCGCCACCAACGCCGGCGCAACCATCAAAGTAGACGGCGCAGCAGTAGCTTCAGGAACTGCATCGCAAAACCTTCCGCTTATAGTTGGCGCTAATAACATTCCCATCAAGGTAACCGCGCAGGATGGCGTAACAACCAAAACCTATACGGTGGTGGTAACCCGCGGACCGTCGGCAAACTGCTATTTGTCTAATCTTAAACCCAGTGCGGGCAGTTTATCGCCGGCTTTTTCAGCCTCCAACACAACCTATACCACAACTGTGGTGAATGGCGCGGCAACCATCACTATTACGCCTTTTACCGCCGTGCCTACATCAACAGTAACCGTGAACGGTGTAGCAGTGACCTCGGGTACAGCCTCTGCCCCGATTGCTTTAAATGTAGGATCAAACACCATCACCACTATAGTAACCGCCCAGGATGGGACAACAACCAGGACTTACACCTTAACGGTAACCAGGGCGTCGTCAACAAACGCCAACCTTTCGGCATTTAAGATCAGCGAAGGAACGTTAACGCCTGCTTTTGCACCGGGCACCACCAGTTACACGGCCAGCGTGGCGAACGGCGTAACTTCCATGACGGTAACCCCAACGGCTGCAGATATTACGGCAGCAATAACAGTTAATGGAACAGCTGTTGCTTCCGGTACTGCATCCGGGGCGATCGAACTTGCAGTGGGCTCAAATACCATTACAACTTTGGTTACGGCACAGGATGGCACAACCACTAAAACCTATACCCTAACCGTAACCCGGGCAGCAGGCGGCATCGATAGTTTTGTCCCGATAGCTATCGGGACCGGCATCAGCGTTACCACACCGACCGAAACGCCGAAACTGGCTGACGACGGCATACTGGTTCACCACGCGGTATCCCCCAATGGCGATGGTATCAACGATTTTTTACAGATCGACAATATCGTCAACTACCCGGAAAATAAGCTGACGATCATGAACCGCAACGGACAATTGATCTACGAAGCAATCGGCTACGACAATAGCTCAAAAGTGTTTGATGGCCACAGTAGCAAAAATGGCCAGATGCAGGTGCCGGGGACTTATTTTTACCAATTGGATTATACTGCAGACGGCGCAACCAAACATAAAACAGGCTTTATTCTGCTGAAATATTAACCGGGATCAATTAAAAAAATAGCAGGCAGTCAGCATAACTGAATATTGCCCGCTGTAAGGGCGTGTTTCAGCGTCTTCATAAACAATCGGCAAAACATTGCCTGCGTTAGTTAGTCCAAAAAGCGGGCTGTACGTTTGTTCCCCTCAGGGTGCAATCCGCGCAAAAACGGTCAGTTGCGGTATAACCGGAAACAATACCGCCAAGCGTTCCACCAACTACCGATATAACGTATTGTTTGCCGGAATATATCCAGGTGGGAATATCATCAACGAATATGCCGTTGCCGATTACGTGCTTAAAATAAAAGGTATCCACATAGCAGCCATCTTTGGAAAGCGGGTAAACGGTATGCAAAAGGGGTAGGTTGCGGCTGTCGATGTAAACTCTAAGTTCTGAAACCGCTCCCACGCTAAGATAACCCAGTACCGGTTCTGCCGGATTGCTTACACAATGAAAATTGCCCGGCAGCGTGGATGGCTGCGGGTCAAATATGGTCCCCAATTGTTCCGTATTTCGCTTTAATAGCGCCCAATAGCTATAAGCATCCGGGCTTAAGGCATATTGTTTTACAAGGATGCTGTAACGATCGGCAATTTTATCAGAAGTTATGGGGATAGTAGTCATCTGTTGCTGGTTCACAATATCTTGTTTTATTCGATGTGTCGACGCCAAAAAAATTGTGGTGGAGGTATCGGTAGCCCAGCAAGTATTCACCTGGTCAACCGGCTTACGTAACACCACCGTATCAAACGGCACCGTTTGCAGTTCATACAGCGACGTATAGTAGGAATGAATCTTGTAGGTTTCCGTATAATCCCAGCGATAATACGTGGTCATATTTGCGGGATCATGCGTACTTACATTAATCTGTATTGCATTGCTCCCGACAATATAATTTACACTATCAATTGGCGGAGAATTTTTTACCGCGACAAAATCCGACTGATAGGTTTTGCCCTCTGCTGTAACGATCTTGAGGCTGTAAGTATTTGCAGCGCTTAGATTAAGCGCCGGCGTACCATAATAGCCGCGGCCGGTCTCGGTCAAAGGATAAACCGCGTTTGCGCTGCTGATCACGCTCACGGCAGCGTGCAGTTCGGGGTTTGTGGCAGTTTTTGCTGATATCTGCACCGTACGGCTCAGTTTGATAATGGTGGAGTCCGTTCCGGTATTGATCACCCCTTCTACTACCAGGTAGTTGGCATTATTCACTATAACCGGAGGATTGTAGGGCTCCTTGCAGCTCAAAAAAACCAATAACAGCAAATAGCAGGCTTTAGGATATTTTAGCATAACAATAAATTAGCAGCACAATTGGTTTAATATCAAATTTAACTAAAAAAGCAGTCCACTGTCAAATAATCCAGGCGCATACCCTTGATTTTTTTACCGTCGCGCCCCTTTTCGCTGTTAAAATCGTTAATTTGATTTCATTAAAATCAAAGGCCCGGTATTATCAAAAAAATCAGCATGGCAGCCATCATCAAAAAAGATTCCCTGGATTTTTTAACCGATCTGTCCAAAAACAATAACCGCGAATGGTTTAACAACCACAAGGGCCGGTACATAGAAGCCCGCGACAATATCATCGACTTTGCCGATGCGCTGCTGGGTGAAATGAATAAGCACGATCACCTGGAAACGCTTTCGGGGAAAAAAAGCGTGTACAGAATTTATAAGGATGTACGTTTTGCCAAAGACAAAACACCTTATAATACCCATTGGAGCGCTTCGTTCAAACGGGCGACAAAAAAAAAGCGCGGTGGCTATTATTTCCGTATTGAGCCGGGTAATTCGGGGCTGGTTGCAGGCTTTTGGGGACCGGATGCGGATGATATGAAAAGAATAAGGCAGGACATTGACGCCAATTATGCAGACTGGAAGCATTTACTTGGCGAAATTACCCTGGTTGAAACCTTCGGCCCGATGTACGGCGAACGCCTGGGCTCCGCGCCGCGCGGTTATGCAAAGGACCATCCGGCAATTGACCTGCTGCGCTATAAACAATTTATGCTGCGGTGCCTGTTCACAGATGAAAAAGTATTGAGCCCTGATTTTTTAGCGACGATAAACGAGGTATTTAAAAAAACGCGCCCCTTCCTCGATTTTATGAGCGAAGTGTTGACAACGGATATGAATGGTGTAGATTTGACCGGGCAATAAACACAATGCTGCAGCGGTAATGCCTTTTAATTTTATAATTCCTTAATTCAAAACTCTTTTTTACTTTCGGACTTCCGGACTTTCGGACTTTACTGACTTTCGGACTAATGGAAGATATTGAACAATATATTGAAGCATTAATATTTGTTTCGGAGCAAAGCATCCGGGCCGAGGAGATCCTATATTGCCTGCAGGCTGCATTTGAACAGGATTTTGCTGCCGACGAGATTGACCGGCATCTTCAAAATATCGCCCAAAAATATCAGGACAAAAGCTTTGCCATTGAACTGGTAAAGATCAGCAACGGATACCAGTTTTTAACCAAGAAAGCGTACCACCAAATTGTAAGCCTGCTGCAGGCCCAGCGGGCCAAAAAGAAACTAAGCCAGGCCGCGCTGGAAACGCTTGCCATCATCGCGTATAAGCAGCCGGTAACTAAAATTGAGGTGGAACAGATCCGTGGCGTAAATTGCGATTATTCCATCCAAAAACTGCTGGAAAAAGAACTGATAAGCATTGTTGGAAAGTCGGAGAGCGTTGGTAAACCGATCCTTTACGGCACAAGCGGCGTTTTTATGGACTACTTTGGCATCAACAGCATTGACGAACTGCCGCAGTTAAAGGAGTTTACGGACAATTCCGTCTCGATCGGCGAGCAATCTGAATAATTTTTGTCGCCAAAAAATAATTTTAAAAACTTGTTTTACTGAAAATGATTTTGATTATTTTTACTAATAAATACTATTAGCACGATCAATTAAAAAGATTATTTGCATTTTAATGCAATTGAGTTATTATTGAAAAAGTTTTACGATAAAATTCATAGCAATGGGAACTCCAAAAAAACCTGTAAACAAGAAGGTAGATTCTAAAAACACGGGCGAGGACGATGATGACGACGATAGCTTACTTGATCAACCGGCCAAGAAAAAGATCGTTGATGACGATGATGACTTCGATGGCCCCCTGGACGATTTGGGGTACGAAAACTTTGACGATTACGACGACGACGACGATTATTGATCTTCAATATAAATCAACGCCTTTAAGCATTCAGACAACGCCTCTGGATGCTTTTTTATTTAAATTGCCCCGACAGAAAAAGAATGATAATAACCGAAGTAACCAGCAAACCCACACAGCAGGCCTTTTTAAATGTCGCCCGCGCTATTTACAAAAACGATACGGTTTGGGTATGCCCGCTTGACAATGATATTGAGGCAGTTTTTGACCCGGCAAAAAACAACTTCCACAAAAACGGCAAAGCTATACGCTGGATACTGAGGGACGACGACGGCGCATTGATAGGGAGGGTTGCCGCCTTTATTAATTACCAGAAAGCGTACCACTACGAACAGCCCACCGGTGGCATGGGCTTTTTTGAATGCATTGACGATGAAAAAGCTGCATTCCTGTTATTTGATACCGCAAAAGCATGGCTAAAGGAAAATGAGATGCAGGCAATGGACGGCCCCATAAATTTTGGCGAAAACGATAACTTTTGGGGGCTGTTGGTAGAGGGTTTTACACATCCCTCCTACGGCATGAATTATAACCACCCCTATTACCATGCCTTTTTTGAGCATTATGGCTTTAAAACACTTTACGCACAAATAACCAATCACCTGCAGGTTTATAAACCCTTCCCCGAAAGATTTTACAAAATTGCCAAATGGGTAACGCAAAAGCCGGGATATGTTTTCACCCATTTAAAGGTGAAAGAAATTGAAAAGTACGCGGCCGACTTTATGGAGATATACAATGACGCCTGGAAAGACTTTGAAAATTTTGTGCCGATAACCCGCGACACCATAACCGAAAGTTTTAATAAAATGAAAGCGCTGATGGATGAAAATCTCATCCTTTTTGCCTACGTAAACGGCGAGCCGGCCTCTTTTTTGGTGGTACTGCCTGATGCTAACCTAATGCTAAAACCACTAAAAGGAAAACTTAACCTTTTAGGCAAATTGAAATTTTTGTATTACCGCTGGAAAGGCGTTTCGCGAATGCGGGCCATCGTTATGGGAACCAAGCAAAAATTCCAGAATCATGGCATCGAATCAGGGCTTTTTATTACCCTGGGAGATTATGTATTACCGCTAAAACAGTACACTGAACTGGAACTATCGTGGGTAGGAGATTTTAACGACAAGATGATTGCGTTGCACAATGCAATGGGTGTAACATTTGGGAAGAGGCATTTAACGATGCGGTGCATCTTTTAAATGCCCGGCCAAAAATGTCAGGCGGTGATCCTGGTGTGACGCAGTTCCTCAAATAATTCAATAACTTTCTTTTGCAGGTCAATAACCTCCGTTTCGCGGTCCATCAATTTTTTGTGGATGGCCTCCAATTCATTAACAACCTTCGAATCTGGATCGGCATCGTTAAAGGTAAGGAGTTGCACCACCGACATTTCAAATAATGTGGCGATCTGCTCTAATCGTGAAAGGTTAACATCAGTGATTCCGGTTTCAATTTTTGAAAACGCTGGGATGGAAATATCTAATCGTTTCGCAACATCCTCCTGGCTCCATCCCTTCTGGTGACGCAATAACCTGATTTTTTTTCCTAGTGTCTTCATGTTACTTCAATAAGGGGGAAGGGTTTTCCCGTAAGTTAATAAAGTTACAATATTATTTAATAAATACCTAATTATCAACAAATTTTAATAATATTTTTTTTTGCTTAATTAAATTTTCTCAAAGCGTTTTTTTGTTGAGCATTGCGGTTGAACTAGCTAACAACCACTGCAGCCACCCAATCGCCGCTTTTGTGATGCGAAACGTATTTGAGTCCATATTTTAGTGCCTCGTCTGTAACAATGGCAAGGTCGGGCATTTCATAAAAACCACTTAAGTAAAGCGATCCGCCGGGCTTTAATGCCACAGCATAGCGCTCTATTTGATCGAGTAAAATATTACGATTGATGTTTGCCAGGATGACATCAAACCGCTCATCCGGGATCATTTCTTTCGATCCGCACAGCGCGGCAATGTTTTCAACGTGGTTCAAGCGGGCATTTTCGATGGTACTTTCGTAACAAACCGGGTCATAATCGATAGCTGTTACAGATTTGGCGCCCAGTTTGGATGCCATGATTGCCAGTATACCGGTACCGCAACCCATGTCGAGCACACGTTTACCGTCAACATTATTCTCCAGCAGTAGCTCCAGCATCATCGACGTAGTTTGATGGTGGCCGGTGCCAAACGCCATCTTTGGGTCGATAACGATCTCATACGGAAAATCAGGTTGAGACTGGTGAAAAGTGGCCCTAACTAAAATTTGATCTTTAATAGCTATCGGCTCAAAATTGCTTTCCCACAACTCATTCCAATTCTTCTGCGGAACCAGGTTAACCGTGTAGCTAAATGAAAGCATTTCGTGAAAATCCACCAGTTGGGCGTCCAGTTTTTCCTGGTCAAACGCCCCAGAGGGGATATAGGCTTTGAATCCTCCGTCAAGTTCCTCAAAAGTATCAAAGCCTATTTCACCCAAAGCATTGATCAGCAGGTCCTGCTGGTAATCTGCAGTGGTTTCCGTTTTAAAATGAAGCTCGTAGTAGTCCATCGTTCAAATATGGTCATCGTTCTATTCGATGACCGATAACACAAAAAGGTTGATCAACCAATATACCAGTTGCACCGCGCTCATAAACAAAAATGTTTTAACAACTCGGTCCGTGCCGTCCGCATGGTCCCAAATTAAGTAACTGATGCCCGCTGCAAACAGTAAACAAACAAGTACAAGGAAGAAAACCGACCAAATTTTGGCCCTCCCTGACCGATGTACCAGGCTATTCCATGCGGGAATAACTATCAGCAACTGGGTTAATATGGCGATGAAAAATAATAACGGTAATGCATATTTATAAAAAGCCATAAAGCCCGCAAGCGTCCCGGTGCCTATTTGCCCTATAGTTAAATCAAAGTAATCGGGGCTGTACCTCACTCCGATAAAGTAAAGCGAGAAGCCGATAAAGGGCGGCAATATAACCTTTAGGAGTTTTTTCATGGGTGGAGTTGGAAGTCGGAAAAGTCCGAAAGACGTATTACGTATTTATTCTTTAAATTGGGTACGCCGTTAGTTTTCAGTTCATCAGGCTTTTCAGTCATCATCCTAATCTTTTTATCTTTCGGACTTTCGGACTTTTCTGACTTTTCGGACTCTTCTGACTTTCGGACTTTCGGACTTTCGGACTTTTCTAACTAATTAAACACCTTCACAATATCCACAAAATCGCGTGATTTAAGGGATGCGCCGCCGATCAGGCCGCCGTCTATATCGGGTTGTGCAAACAGCTCTGGTGCATTTTTGGGGTTGCAGCTGCCGCCATACAGGATGGTAGTATTGCTTGCTACAGTCTGTCCATATTTTGCCGCGATCTCGATCCGGATAAAGGCATGCATCTCCTGCGCTTGCTGCGATGTAGCAGTTTTGCCGGTACCTATGGCCCAAACAGGTTCATAAGCGAGCACGATATGCTCAAAATGCGCTTCATTCAGGTGAAAAATGCCTTCTGTTAGTTGGGTCTTAATAATATCAAAATGCTGGTCCGACTCACGTTCAGTTAAAGTTTCGCCAATACAAAAGATGGGTTTCAGGCCATGCTTCAAAGCGGTATCCGTTTTCCGGGCAAGCAATTCATTTGTTTCGCCAAAGTACTGCCGGCGCTCCGAGTGGCCCAGGATCACATATTCCGCACCAACCGAATGGATCATCTTTGCAGATATTTCGCCGGTATAAGCGCCCGATTCGGCCTGGTGCGCATTTTGCGCGCCAATGGAAACCTTTTGGTAACCTTTCGCCAATTGCGCCAGGCTATGCAGGTGAATAAACGGACTGCACACCACAGCCTGCTGGCTCCCGGTTACTTCGTCTTTCACCATATTGATCACTTCCGAAAACAGGCCAAGCCCTTCGTTATAATCCAGGTTCATTTTCCAGTTTCCGGCGACAATTTTTTTTCTCATTTTGGTTTGTTATTTGTAGAGACGCAATACTTTGCGTCTCCTGCGATTGTGATCTAAACTTTAATTCAACATTAAACCATTCGTTTCGAGACGCAAAGTGTTGCGTCTCTACAATTTATCCCTCAAAATCTTCTAAACTCCTCCGTCATTTCAAAAACGGTTTTTAAAATATGTTTTTCGTTTTCATCAAACTGCCGGTGATCGCGGCGTGCAAAAACTTTTGCGGCTGTTTCAAACATTCTTTTTAATGAATACACCTCATAACCATGCGGCCCACCCCACGAAAAATCGGGAATAAAATGCCGCGGAAAACCGGCGCCGAAAACGTTGGCGCTTACGCCCACTATTGTGCCGGTATTAAACATGGTATTGATGGCGCATTTGGCATGGTCGGCCATAATTAAACCACAAAACTGCAAACCTGTTTGGCGGAAACGGCCAGTGGTATAGTCCCAAACTTTTACGTCATCGTAATTGTTTTTCAGGTTGGAGTTGTTCGAATCGGCGCCAATATTGCACCATTCCCCCACCACCGCATTGCCTAAATAACCTTCGTGGCCCTTTGATGAATACCCCCACAGGATGGCATTATTCAGTTCGCCGCCAACCCGGCAATACGGACCAACCGTGGTTGCGCCATATATCTTGGCGCCCATTTTTACCTGCGAGTGCTCGCAAATGGCAAAAGCGCCGCGAATATGCGTCCCTTCCCAAACCTCGGTATTATTCGCCAGGTAAATGGGGCCGTTGGTAGTATTAAAAGTCGAGCAGTCGGCAATGGCGCCTTCCTCGGCAAAAAAATCATTGCCGATGATAATATTGGTGGAACTAAGGCCAGCGCTGGTACGGCCTTTGGTCAGCAGTTTAAAATCTTTGCGAAGTTCGGCATCATTTTTCCTGAAGATGTCCTCGGGGTATTTCAGAATAACCGGCGTGTGGCTGAGCGTTGTTGATTGTGCGAAAACAGCATCGGCGCTAAAATTGCAGGCGGCCTTCTCATCCAGTTTAACGGCAATTAAGCGATCCTCAAATTTCAACGCCTGCCCGGCATGCAGTTTTTCAATCGCTTCCAGCAGCGCTTCATCAGGACAAACGGCGCCGTTAATGAATAGATTTTCAGCTTCGATTTTTAAGGGGAACTTTCCCGCCAGCCAGGGCTGCGTATAAAAGGAAACGTCGCCGTGCAGGTATTTGGCCCATTTCTGGGCAATGGTTAAAATTCCTATTCGCAGATCGGCCACGGGGCGGGTAAAAGTTAAGGGCCGGAGCGTAAAATGCGCGTTATCGTCGAAAAGGATGATTCCCATGGTACAAAAATAAAAAAAGTCCCCCGTTGTACCGGGGGACCTGTAAATATTTTAACGGACCGCTATTATTTCTTAGCGTAACGTGTGCGGAATTTGTCGATACGTCCGGCGGTATCAACCAGCTTCATTTTACCAGTATAAAACGGGTGCGAAGTGTGCGAAATTTCCAGCTTGATCAGCGGGTATTCGTTGCCGTCTTCCCATTTGGTGGTTTCGCGGCTGTCGATGCATGATTTGGTTAAAAAAGCATAGTCGTTTGACATGTCTTTAAAAACAACTAACCTATAATTTTTTGGATGCAGATCTTTTTTCATCGTATTGTGTGCTTTCTTTCTAAAAAGAGGTGCAAATGTAGGAAATTATTTTAAATGTTAAAAGGGTATTTTAAAATAGTGATTATTAGTCCGAAAGTCGGGAAAGTCCGAAAGATGATTTGTCAATTCATTTATCGTTTTCGATCACGGTGTCGACTTTGCCGTTCTTAAAATCCACGACGATATTGCTGGGATCAATCCCGGTTAGTTCAGGCCGGAAGCCAATATAATAATACAACTCTGTTTGGCTGGTATCGCCGTTGTTGCCTAATATTTCTAAAACTTGCGGGCGGGTCTTTCCGATTAGCATTTTACTTTTGATCAGGTCGTGGGTATACTCATAGCGCGAATCAGAGTCAGCCTTCCATGTTTTTTGATCAAAGTCCCGGTTAGGATAATATTCAACACCCTCTATCCAAACAAGCCCGATGATCACATAAACCAGGGGCGCGCTAAGTATTGTTAACGTCCACGTCAATGTCAGTCTTTTTACCTTCGAAACTGTCTTTCGAAAAACCCATCGCCAAAAAAGGAATAATGGCAGGCCAATAACCACCAAAATAATTAAAACAGCAATATCCATAGTAATCGTTCAATCTCTGCCTATTTCCTGGCACAACTCCACCAACACTCCGCCCACACTCTTCGGATGCACAAAGCAAACCAGCTTGTTATCTGCACCTAACTTAGGCTCCTCGCTCAATAACACAAAACCCTCGCCTTTCAGCCTCGCCATTTCAGCTTTAATGTCGCCCACTTCAAATGCAATATGATGTATCCCCTCTCCTTTTTTAGCAATAAATTTAGCGATTGGGCTATCCTCTCCGATGGCCT
>Ga0206954_1230_pt1 | contig 12363 bp, 12 predicted proteins | sample Alteio_BWOrgHeat_37_FD_153250 | JGI IMG/M metagenome (GOLD analysis project Ga0206954, IMG submission 153250) | Enriched cells from forest soil in Barre Woods Harvard Forest LTER site, Petersham, Massachusetts, United States -... | ecosystem: Environmental > Terrestrial > Soil > Temperate forest >...
CTGAACGGTAAGGAGCATTTCTTTAAAAACATCATAGCGTTGGAACACCCCAGGTTTATTATGCAATATAAAGCCAGATCGAAAGATTTCTATATCAAAAAATATCTGGATGCTTTTAACAGCGTGTTATAAGGGCCTATTGACCGTAGTTTTTCACCACCTGCCTTGCATCACCCAAACCATCAATACCCAACTCAACAACATCACCGGCTTTAAGATAAACCGGCGGCTTCATCCCCAAACCAACACCTGCAGGCGTGCCTGTTGAAATGATATCACCCGGCAACAATGTCATAAACTGGCTGGTGTACGATACCAGGTACGGAACGTTAAATATAAAATTGGCGGTTGTGCCATCCTGCATGGTTTGTCCGTTTACCTTGAGCCATAAACGCAGGCTATGCGGGTCGGGAATCTCGTCCTTGGTGGCAAAGAACGGGCCTATCGGCGCAAAAGTATCGCAGCCTTTGCCTTTATCCCAGGTACCGCCGCGCTCGATCTGGAATTCCCTTTCGGAAACATCATTGTGCAGCACATATCCGGCAATATATTCCATCGCATCACCTTCATCAACATAACTTGCCTTTTTGCCGATCACAATAGCCAGCTCCACTTCCCAGTCGGTTTTTTTGGAGTTTTTGGGGATAATGATATTGTCATTAGGGCCAACAATTGCCGTGGTCGATTTCATAAAGATGATCGGCTCCGCAGGAGGTGTTGCATTGGTTTCTTTGGCATGGTCGATATAATTTAATCCTATACAAACGATTTTTGAAGGACGTGCAAGGGGGCTGCCCAGGCGTGCCTCAGCCGAAACCTCCGGGAGTTTATTGGCCGCAATAAAATCACTTAACCTGTTTAATCCATCGGTTTCAAAAAAAGCCTCGCCATAGTCTTCGCCAAAGGCCGAAGTGTCAATTCTTTTATCGTCAATAATAACGCCCGTTTTTTCTTTGCCGGGCTCGCCAAATCGTATCAGCTTCATATTTGTCTGTTATTCTTCTGTTTAGTTGTTAAGCGTAATAAACCCTCCATCTATCGGGTAATCGCACCCGGTAATGAACGATGCCTCATCCGAGCACAGATATAACGCTAATGCGGCAATCTCCTCAGGTCGTGCCATGCGACCGATGGGTTGTGTTTTGGATAACTTTTCAAATATCTCCGCTTCCTGCCCGGCATAGTTTTTTGAGATAAAGCCATCCACAAAAGGCGTATGCACCCGCGCCGGCGAAATACAGTTACAGCGGATATTATCATGCAGGTAATCGCGGGCCACCGATAAGGTCATGGCGTGTATGGCGCCTTTGCTGGTGGAATAAGCAAACCTGTCGGTAATACCCACGTGCGCGGCGATGGAAGCCGTGTTCAGGATCACCCCGCCACCGTTCACTTTCATTAACGGAATGGCCGCAAACAAACAATTATAAGCGCCTTTTATGTTGACATTATAAATACGGTCAAAATCAGCTTCGCTGGTGGTATCGGCTTTGCCGATATGGGCAATACCAGCGTTGTTGATGAGGATATCTATCTTGCCGACTGCCCTTAAGGTATCGATAACCTGTTGCTGTTTGCTGATATCGCAATTGTTGGCAAATGCTTTGCTCCCGCCATCCGTAATTTCTTTTACAGTATCCGCAGATGCCTGTACATCAAGATCAATAATATGCACTTCAGCCCCTTGTTGGGCAAACAATACAGCCATTGCCCTGCCTATCCCGCTGCCGCCGCCGGTTATTACTGCTGTTTTATTGGTTAGTTTGAACATAAACCCTTACCCCTCCAATTTCTCCGCCGGTTGGCGGAAGGATTTTTTATTTAGTTAATTTTTAAAGCCCCCTTTAGGGGGTTTGGGGGTTAAAGCGATATTCCCCTCTTCCACGGTATCCAGTCATCCTGGCCCAATTGCACTGCTTTTGGCTCCAGTTCGCCGCTGGCTACCTGTATCACATAGTTCAATATCCGCTCGCCTGCCTGCGGTATGGTTTCTTCACCGTCGATAATACTGCCGCAATTTATATCAATAATATCCGGCATTTTACTAGCCATGGTCGTATTGGTAGACAGCTTGATCACCGGGGTAACCGGGTTGCCGGTTGGTGTGCCCAGGCCGGTGGTAAACAGCACAATATTAGCACCTGCGGCTACCTCGGCAGTGGTACTTTCCACATCGCTGCCGGGGGTACAAAGCAGGTTTAAGCCTGGCTTTGAAACTTTGGCGGGATAATCCAGCACATCGGTAACCGGCGAGGTGCCTCCTTTTTTTGCCGCTCCGGCTGACTTGATGGCGTCGGTAATTAAACCGTCCCTGATATTTCCCGGCGAAGGGTTTGCGTAAAAACCGGAACCATCCGCCTCCGCCCGTGCGTTGTAGGTTTTCATCAGGCTCATAAAATAGTTGGCCTTTTTTTCGTCCACACAACGATCGCTGAGTTCCTGCTCAACACCACACAGTTCGGGGAATTCGGATAAAATAACCGAGCCGCCCATGGAAACGAGCAGATCAGACGCATAACCCAATGCCGGATTAGCGGAGATTCCCGAAAAACCATCCGATCCACCGCACTCCAGGCCGATACACAATTTAGATAGCGGCGCCGGTTGTCTTTCATTCTGATTAGCCTGTACCAGGCCCGCGAAAGTTTGTTTCAGCGCCTGCTGCATCAATTCGGATTCTGTGCCGGTTTTCTGTTGCTCAAGAATAACCAAGGGTTTGCTGAAGCCGGCGTCTCTTACCTTTATTTCCCGCTGCAAAATGCTTACCTGTGCGTTCTGGCAGCCCAAACTCAAAATGGTAGCGCCTGCAACGTTTGGATGGGTGACGTAACCCGCGATCAGTCCGCACAAAGTTTGCGCATCCGAGCGGGTGCAGCCGCAGCCCATCTCGTGGGTGAGGAATTTGATACCGTCTATATTTTTAAACAGCCGGTTTGATTTAGTTCCTGCCGGTGATGTTTGTATATCCGCATTAATAATTTCTTCGACGGATTTGCCGGATTGATAAAGGCTGATCAGCTGGTCGACATCCGACTCATAGTTTTTGGCTTTTTTGTAGCCAAGTTTTTCGGAAAGCGATTCCTTCAACACATTGATATTCCTGTTCTCGCAAAAAACAAGGGGCACAACGATCCAGTAATTACCTGTTCCCACCGAACCATCGGGCCGGTGATAACCCATAAAAGTGCGGCCTTCAAATTTGCCGGTGTCGGGCTTGTGCCAGTCGAGTTTGCGTTTGCCCAGGTGGAATTCGCTTGAGGCATGCCTGATCGTTTGCGTGCTGATGGGACCGCCTTTTGGGATATGTTGGGTGGCTTTTCCAACCAACACCCCATACATGATCACCTCATCGTCCGGCTGCAACTCTACCAGGCTAAATTTATGCTTAGCGGCAATATCCGTTGTCAGTTCAAAACTATCACCCTCAAAATCAATATTGCTGCCTGCTTTCAAATCCTGCAGCGCAACCATTACATTGTCTTTCGGGTGAATATGTATATAGGCGTTTTTATTGGATAACATGTATTTAAAAAAATGATCTTATAATGTAGAGACGCAATATTTTGCGTCCCGGAACGGACATTTGCATTTGCTGACGGATATCTGAGATGTGTCGATTATCAAGGTCCGAGACGCAAAATATTGCGTCTCTACAATTAATTAATTCAACGTCAATTCAACCACCGGAATTTCGTAAGGTGGTTTTTTTTGCGGCAAAGTTAGCACCAGGTCGGATGAATTTCCCGCAGATGGTTTAACAATAACCTCCGAGTGATCATTTAAAAACTGCGCATAGCTTATTTTCCCCTTATAACCGGGCAATGTTAATTTGCCGTCTTTAGGGTACTCATACAAATGCACATATAAACGCCGCGTGGTTTTATTATAGGTGAGTTTTTCGCCTTCCGGTACTTTATAACTTTCCGGTGCATAAGTACAATTATAAATGGCCACGCTGTTGGCGTGCATCCAGTAAGCCATACTGTCCAGTGCATTTGTTGCACGGTAGTCAAACTCGCCGCGTGCGGTGGGGCCCACATTCAATATCAGGTTGCCCCCGTTACTTACCGAAGTGATCAACAGGTCGAGCAGTTGCCGGTGAGTTTTCCAGCTGTTTTCATCGCGGTAGTACCCCCACGAGCCGGAAAACGTTTGACAGGTTTCCCAGGTTTTGCCATGGTATTTGTTCAATTCGGCAGTGCTAACCTGTTCGGGGGTTTCAAAGTCGCCGCCGTCCTTATAGTCGTAAAGGCCGAGCCTGTTATTTACAATAATGCCCGGCTGCAGCTTCCTCACCAATTTCAGCAACTCTACCGAACCCCAGTCATCAGCGCCCTTACCGCGTTTTGCGCCTTTGTCCCAGCTCCAGTCCAGCCACAAAACGTCAATCTTGCCGTAATTGGTCAGTAACTCGGTGATCTGGTTACGCATATACTGGCGGTACTTAGCCATATCGCGGCCTTTGTTCAAACGGTCGTAGTTGGCCTGGCTGGTGTCCACCTGCGTAAGCGGGTGAACGTCATCCATGGTATAATCGGGGTGGTGCCAATCCAGCAGCGAGTAGTAAAAGCCCACCTTTAAGCCTTGCGACCTGAAAGCATTTACATATTCGCGCACCAGGTCGCGTTTGGCGTGGGTGTTGGTGGCTTTATAGTCGGTATATTTCGAATCGAACAAACAAAAACCTTCGTGGTGTTTGGAAGTTAGTACAGCATACTTCATCCCCGCAGCTTTTGCCTGTTTGGCCCATTTTACCGGGTCGAACAGGTCGGGGTTAAACTGGTCAAAATATTTTTGATATTCCTCATTGGTCATGTGCTCATTGTGTTTTACCCACTCGTGCCTGGCCGCGCCTGAATAAAGCCCCCAGTGTATGAACATCCCGAAACGGGCGTCGGTCCACCATTCCATCCGCTTCGCTTTTTGTGCATCGGTTTCGTGACCGATCATTTTCTTCTGCGCCGATACGGACGAGATCGCCAGCAACAGCAACACCGGGAATAACAATAACTTTTTGATCATGATTTTTAATTTAAAGATTCGAGAAACGAGCGTACAAGAGCCAAGAATCAGGCGTAAATATAGAAAAGTTACGATAAACAATTATCCGCCAAGGCCAGGTTGTTTGTCTTTCCTGGTTAAGATTCTTGTCTCTTGATTCTTTCAATAGCTATAATTGGAATATCTTATTCATTAAAACCCACTTCTCCCCTTTCGCAGCATTCTTTAGCGGCTGCTGGTAATTCCACATCAGGTTTTCCCATTCCTGCACCTTTGGGTTTGTGGCATCCATCGCACTCTTTTTTTCAAAGCTGAAGGTATCATCGGTCTCCATAATCATAAATAACCTGTTGTCATTGCGATAGATCTCCATGTTCGTAATGCCGGCGCCGGTAATACTTTCATAAATTTCGGGCCAGATAGCGGTATGGTATTTTTCGTATTCAGCAATTAATTCCGCATCATCTTTCAAATCGACCGTCAGGCAATATTTTTGCATTGTCATTTCATTTTTGGTGAACCGGGTAAAGCTAATTGGTTTAAAATAACCGGCGAATAAAAGTAGGGGTTTCGTTTAAAAAAAGCAGGGCAATAATAAACAATTACCGGGCTGACCAACCGGTAATTGGTATCGCCGTACAAAAAAGCCAACAGGCTGCTAAATGCAAAAAGCATCGCCCCCAATTAATGGCAGCGATGCTTTTTAAAATATGCCTTTGCCGGTATTAGCTTTTGATCAGAAAAGTTTTAACCTGGCCTTCCATATAAACATGAATAGCTTTTTTTACCACTTCTTTGCCCAGGGTAACTTCAACAGTATAGTCGCCATTGTCAAGGCTGGTTAAAATGTAGCCTTTTTCTAAAGATTTTGCATCTGAAAGAACGTCCTTCCTCAGTACATTTTTTCCGCTGTCGTAAATAATTACGATGGCTTTTCCTGTCGAACCTTTTTTGAACTTAACTTCAATCCCGTTTTTTGAGGGCAATGTGGAAAACATGATCGTCTCGCTTTTTGGCTGGTTATTATAGCCGCTAAATTTTGCCGGAACAACAGCAAACAATGACGTACTAAATAATAAAAGCACCATGAATACCTTTGTTGATTTTTTCATCTTAATAATTTTTTTTAGGGTGAGTATTGGGTTTATTGATTAAGTAAATCTAATATTATTTTATTTAATTATTTAATATTAATTACTTATGAACCAATAATTTAAATGTGGAATTGTTTTTTTTCCAGCCTGGTGATTTTGCAGATCATGTTATCCAATAAAAAGGACACCCATTATCATTGACCGGAACCTGATTAAGTAGGAAAGGCGGGCTTAAAAATCCTCGCCCAAATTAACAAAAATGCCGCGTGAATTGAGACCGTAGGCATAGTCAATACAAACGTTTGTATCTGAATGCTTATTGATCTTTATCCGCACTCCAGTGCCTGTTGCAGGTGCAATCTTTTGAAAACCGCCGTTTAGGCCGGTAAAACTTTCGCCATTAACAAACATCACGCCGCCCAACAGGCCATTCTTCAATATGCCGAAACGAAATTCTCCTTCTAAATAAAGTTCGTCCTTCCCCCTGAACCTTTGCTCAGGATAGCCCCTGCCACTATTATTATAAGTATCTGACGCCGTGTAAGGCAAATCAAGATAAGGTACATTACCCTTGGTAAAAGCCGAGATGCCCCATAAAGCAATAACGTTATAATTATTCTGCGACACCCTGAAATACCGCCTGAAATCCATCGATAGTTCCTGCCAATGGCTATCGCTCCCCAAAAACGTAAGGTTGTCGCGGTAAATTACAGATGCACAACCGCCATTAAGCGGGTTTATTGAATTTCGGCGATTGTCAAACAAAAGGTTCAGCACCAATCCCGAGGAGGTAGAAGAAGGGTGAAAGCCATATTTAGTATAGTCAGAAACCTGGTTGTTGACGATTCCGGACTGTGTGATGTTATAATGGTGATCGAGATCATAGCCGAGTCCGGCGTAAAAATCATCTTTTATCTTCTTGAAAAAAGTGCCATATAGCCTCAGGTAATTATAATCCAGCGGGTCGACAGTCGCATTTGTTGTTGCGCTACCCAGGCCGTAGGTGTCAATGGGGTAAGCCTCCCAGCGCACATCCGTTATTAGTTTATATTTGTTTTGATCGTACCATACCTCCGACCGACTGGCAAATATTTTTTGATTTTTTGTGTCGTAAACCGTTTCCAGGTCGACGGCAGATAAGTTATTGGCATGATCGGCACTGGTATAAAATGCCATGTTGGCTGTTATATCTGCGACAAAACCCGTTGTCAGCGACAAGCCGAGTGCGGGCACTACCGAAAAAACCAATTTCTTAGCATGCAGCCTCGATTTGATGCTGGTGTCTTTTTTAATGATCTTCAACAGGAAATCTATTGCATCCCGTTGTTTGGCCGAATCAATAACCGGGGTCGGATAATTTTTAACTACTGATGAGGTATCGTGCTGCGCGATGACCTGCGAGGAAGTAAGAACGGCGAGGCACAAGAATAAATATTTAGAATATTTCAAAACGGAGATGCAGTTTTTTCAAATATAAGGGTGAGTCTGGGACCCTTAATGAGGCCATCCTCATTTTATATTAAATTTACAATTCAATTAGCCGCGGAGCAGGATTTAAAACACCTCGCCCAGGTTTACAAAAAGCCCATGCGAACCGCCAACGCCCACGCCATAGTCAATACAAATGTTTGAGTCGGAATGTTTGTTCACTTTTATGCGGATGCCAGTACCCGCCGCCGGGGCAAGCCCCTCAAACACGCCGCTTTGCAAGCCCGAAAAACTTTCGCCATTGGCAAATAACACCGCGCCCAACAAGCCATTGCGAGTGATGCCAAAACGGTATTCAGTCTCAAAATAAAGCTCGTTTTTGCCGCGGTACCGACCGATGGCATAACCGCGCCCGCTGTTATTATACATATCCGATCCGGTTGCAGGCAAATCAAGATAAGGTGCATTACCGCCGGTAAAGGCTGCGATCCCCCAAAAAGCCAATACGTTATTTGACTGCGGCGACAGCCTGATATATTTCCTGAAATCAAACGCAACCTGTTCCCAATCGGCGTTACTTCCCAAAAAATTTAAATTCTGCCGGAAGATGAGGTTGGCGTAGGTGCCCTTTAAGGGGTTGATCGGGTTTTGGCGGCTATCATACAGTAGCGTGATGTTTATCCCCGATGACGTTGAGCGCTCCGTTTGCCCGTACTTCATAAAGTCTGAAACCGTGCCGTTAGCATTACCGACGGCCGTTATGTCATAGTGATAGTCGAGGTTATAGCCACCGCCGACATAATAATCGTCGGTGATTTTTTTGAGCACCGTTTCATAAACCCTCAAATAGTTGTAAGTGATATCGTTGTCGGTAGACAGCGAAGTGAACGTGCCGAGCCCGTAAGTATCGGTTGGGTATATCTCGAAGCGTAGGTCGGTTACAAATTTGTAATTGTTATCCGCGCCCCATATTTCCGACCGGGTGCGAAAAAACTTTTGTATTTTAGAGTCGTAACCCAGGTCGTTAGCAATTACAGAAAGGTTTTGATGGTGATCGGCAGCGGTGTAGAAGCTAATGCCCGAGCTGATATCGGCAATGAGGCCGGTTGACAGGGAATAGCCTGCATAAGGAATAATAGAAATATTAACCTTGCCTGACTTTGCCCTTTTGTCCGGAGCGGTATTTTTATTGATGAGCTTTAGGGCAATATCGATCAAATCTTTTTGCGTGGATGAATCCACTACCAGGGTATCCGTGTTTTTCTGTTTCGTTCTTTGCAAAACAGCCGACCTGGGCCGCTGCGCTGACACCTTGAGGCAACTTAATGTCGCCGTTAGCAGGATAATATATTTAAGTGTCTTCAAACAGTCCCGGCTATTTAATGGTCAGGATAAATAATACGCTACCAGCAAAAACGCCCTTTGACCGCTGTAAAAGGCAAAGGTTTAATGATGAACAGGTTTTTTGTCCTTTAAAAACGCCATAAGCACCTGATCAAATAAACGCTATTAATATAAACTGAATGTTTACACACGGCGCCGCGACGTAAATGATATAGATTTGTTACAGAAGGATTTAAGGTCTAAAAATCAGGATAACATTTGAGCATATTTGGAGGGGAAATTTAAGGCGCGGGCTATCAGCTCCTGTAGCTCCATATAACTTACATTATCCGCCCATTGGGGAGGTCGGTCGCAGTTTGGGACTTCCGGTCCCGATAGCCATCGGGATTACCGACTTCCGGACTAATTAAGTTTAGACGAGGGTGTTTTCGACTACTGCTTTGCGGGCAACTTTATTTGCTTGCCGCTTAAATAGCCGTTTAAACCAGTGCCCTTTCCAAAGCCAAAAGCCGGAGAGCACAATGACCGGGAAAAACACCCACCTCACGGCATTAGCAGCATAATGCAGGTGCGCCACCGGGCCGTAGATATAGCCTATTACCGGGATGCTTAGCAGGATATGCAGCCACCGGATGACGATTCGTTCAGTCGACGCTTTCATTTAATATTCCAGTTCGCGGCAGTCAAATCCGGCCGTTTGCAAAAGCGATTCGATATAACGGGGCGAAATATCGTCGGCCTCTATCCTTAGTATATTATCGCAGTCCTCCAGGTCAAAATTCCAGCCGGTGATTGCCGGCACGGAAGTTAGTAATGGCCTTACTTCGGTAACCTGTTCGGGTTTTTCAACGCTTGTGGTGAAGATGAGTATTTCCATTTTGTTGCTGGTCATTAGTCATTAGTCATTGGTCATTGGTAGGTGTTGTGAGTGGTGAGTAGTGAGTCGAAATTACTGACAACTCACTATTCACTACTTACCGGCTTACTCGGCGGTTTTTTCAGCTTCGGGTGCTTTTTTGTCCCAATCGGCGCCAAAGGATTGGTAATCGTGATGGTGTCCCCACCGGCCATGGCCGCAGCGCTGCTCCCATTTGGCTTTAAATTGTTCGCGTTCTTCGGGGGTCATGTTTTTAAAACGATCTTCCATGCGCTGGCCCCAGGGGCCTCTCCCACGCCAGCCGCCGGGGCCGCCTTTGCCAAATCCAAACAGGATTTTGCATAGTACAAATATGCCCAGCGCCTGCCAGAAGGTGATAACACCGAGGTGAAAGATCACCGGGATCAGCGCATTCCATAAACTCATTACCACCAGGCCGGCCAGTGCACCAAATGCTACTATGCCAAGCGGGATAAAAAATAATTTCTTTCTATTAAAATATGGTCTCATTATCTTGTTTTTTAAAAATGTTAAAATTCTGTTATCTCCTCATACAATTGGCGCAGCCGGTCGCGCAGGTGCAGTACTGCATAGCGTTTACGCGACACCAGGGTTTGCATTTTTTCACCGGTACGTTCGGCTATCTCTTTAAAGGAAACGTCTTCCAGTTCGTGCCAGATGAAGACCTGCCGTTGTTCCTCCGGCAATTCATCCAGTGCAAAAAATAGTTGTTCCCAAAAAAGGTTGCGCACATATTCCGTTTCGGGCGTCGTTGCTTCCGTCATCAGGATGGCTTTAAAGTCCATCGCGTCGTCCTCATCCTCTGTAGCGGGCAGCATATCGTCCAAAAGGGTTTCGGTATGCTTTTTATGCTTGTCGAGTATTTTATTACGCGCTACCCGGTAAAGCCATGCCCCGGTTTGCTCAATAGGTTCCGAATTGATCACCGAGCTGAATTGGTACCACACATCCTGCAGAATGTCTTCAGCATCGGCATCGTTCTTCACCCTCTTCCTGATAAAGCCCAGCAAGCTTTTTCCATACGCACCGATGGCTTGTATGATGGCGTTGTTTTTTTCTCCGGGCATTACAGCTGTTACCAATGTATTTGAGTTTAAATATAGAGACGATTGGCGTTTGGAAAGATTTTAATTATTTTTAAAAAAAGTTCGTGCTTCGCAGTTCATAGTTCATGGTTCATAGTTCATGGCAAGAACAGTGAACGGGGCAGCTGCCATGAACTATGAACCATGAACTATGAACTCAACGAACTCAACGAACTATTATAACATCACTGCCATGCTCGCCGCGTCGTGCCTTGCGGTGCTCATCCCGTTTGAGTTGGTGCTGTTATCGTATGCTTTATTAGGTCCCGGGCATTACCTTACCGAAATATCCTGGCTTAACGGGCGGCAATTTTTTACGCCAAAAAAGTACGATATCCTGATCATCATTGCCGTTGCTATTTCCGCTTTTTTATTGAGGGTACCCTACGCTTATATCGTTTTTTACCTGTTCGGACTGGCCTTTATTTTATTAGTTACCCAAAGCCTGGTTTACCGCATCCTTGCCTTTGCGCTGATCATAGCTGCGGGTTATTTCCTGCTCAGCAATAATATCCTGCAAACCATTTTCGGGCTTTATGTGCCAACACTTATTCACGTTTACTTTTTTACCGGCGCGTTTATGTTATTTGGAGCACTGAAGGACAAAAATGTTTCAGGCTACATCGCTTTTGTTGTTTTCCTGGCCTGCCCGGTGCTGCTTTGTGTTATATTTCCGGGCTGGCACGCTTCCACGTCAGGTTGGGCCATCACCAATTATGGCGACTTTGGCCGGCTGAACACCACTACCCTGCGCAGCCAGCATATCGATATTTTTAATAACCCATTCAGCATTATGCTAACCCGGCTTATTGCGTTCGCCTATACTTACCATTACCTTAACTGGTTCAGCAAAACGCGCGTTATCAACTGGCACAAAATGACTATAAAAAGGTCGGTTATTATTGGCATTATTTGGGCGGCTTCGATAGCTTTGTACTTTTACAACTACCGAATCGGCATAAAATGGCTTTTTATGTTAAGCCTGGCCCATGTGATACTGGAGTTCCCATTGAACCATCGCAGTTTTATGGGGATTGGGAGGGAGATAGGTCTTAGGTTGAAGAAGTTGTAAGGGTTGTAACAAGTTGTAGAAGTTGTAAAGGTTGTAACGAGTTGTAGAAGTTGTAAAGGTTGTAACGAGTTGTAAGGGGAAGACCATCTACAGTCCAACAACAACAGCTCTCCTACCATGAACTATGAACCATTAACTATGAACTAAAAAATGAGCTACAATACCAAACTTGCCGACCGGGTGCGGGAGGCCCTGGCGCACCTGCCCGATGTAGAAGAAAAAGAAATGTTTCGCGGGGTGTGTTTTATGGTGAACGGCAAAATGTGCGTATGCGTAAGCGGGCAAGAGTTATTGTGCCGTATTGGCGAAGAAGCCATGCAGGCTGCTTTGGATGAAAATGGCGTGCGCCAAATGATCATGGCAAAGAACCGCCCCGCTAAAGATTTTGTATTTGTGAGCGAAGAAGCTTTTCAGCGGCAAGCCGACTTTGATAAATGGATA
>Ga0206954_1231_pt1 | contig 12363 bp, 11 predicted proteins | sample Alteio_BWOrgHeat_37_FD_153250 | JGI IMG/M metagenome (GOLD analysis project Ga0206954, IMG submission 153250) | Enriched cells from forest soil in Barre Woods Harvard Forest LTER site, Petersham, Massachusetts, United States -... | ecosystem: Environmental > Terrestrial > Soil > Temperate forest >...
GCGATGCTGTACCCCACGATCCTGGCTGTGCTGGCGATCGGCGTGCTTATCTTTTTGCTCACGTTTTTCATCCCGCGTTTCCAAGGCATCTTCAAGGGGTTCGGCGCTACCCTGCCGGTGGCAACGCAAATCGTGATCGGTGTGAGTTACGTGGTGCGATCGTACGGGCCGTTTGTGCTCGCTGGACTGCTGTTGATCGGCGGATTTTTACGGAGTTGGTTCACGTCCGAGAAAGGACGCCGGACCTGGGAGGGGCTCGTGCTGCGGGCGCCGTTGGTGGGGCCCTTGGTGGCGCAATTCGCCATGGCGCGCTTTTGCCGGATGCTGGGGACCCTCCTGGGCGCCGGAGTGCCGCTGGTTCAGGGCTTGAACGTGGCACGTAAATCGATCGGCAATCAGATCCTGGTGGATGCCGTGTCCCAGTCAATCGAGCGGGTGCAACAGGGTGGTCAACTCGGGGCCAGCCTGGCCGATTGCCGCGGGTTGTTTCCGGGTTCCGTTCTCGAGATGGTTTCGGTGGCCGAGGAAAGCGGGCGTCTGGACCAGGAACTCGTGCGTATCGCAAATGTGACCGAGAACGATTTGGACCGGGAATTGAAAACGGCGGTTGCGTTTGCGGAACCGCTGATGTTGTTTTTCATCGCCGCATTCATCGGCACCATCTTTATCAGCATGGTATTGCCGATTTTCACACTGCAGGACTATATCAAATAGCTATGAAACTCATGAACCTGTCACGTCACGTTTCGGAAGAGCAAACCCGGTTGCGCCGGGGTCGGCAAGGCGGCTTCACCCTCGTCGAACTGTTGCTGGTACTGGTAATCCTCGGGATCCTGGCGGCCATCGTTCTGCCGCGGTTCACCAACCGCACCAAGCAGGCGCAAGTCGCCGCCGCACAAACCCAGATCTCCAACTTCAAGACCGCACTCGATGCCTTCGAGGTGGACAACGGATACTATCCCAAGGGCAAGAACGGACTGCTCGATCTCATCGTCCAGCCACGTGACACGCCGAGTTGGCGCGGGCCCTACATGCAGGGCGATGCCGTGCCCCGCGATCCCTGGGGAAATGATTACATCTACGAATGTCCGGGCCGCCACAATCCCAGCTCCTTCGATCTGAGCTCGGCCGGGCCGCCGGGCGAGGAGACGATCATCGCCAACTGGAGTACCCAGAAGCGCTGAACACACGCGCGGCACTCGGCCGCCGCACCGGCACCAACGAGTGAACTCTTTCAAACCACAGCCAACCCGCGGAAAATCCGGCGCGCTCGCCCGGTCCGCCGCGGCGTTCACTCTGATTGAGCTGATCCTCGTGATGACGATCCTGACGATCACCGTGTCCCTGACCGCCCCCAAGCTTGCGAGTTTTTTCCGCGGCCGTTCGCTGGATTCGCAGGCGCGCGGGTTGTTGTCCTTGACGCGGAACGGGCAAAGTCGCGCGATCGGTGAAGGCATTCCCATGGAGATCTGGGTGGACCCCACCCGGGGTGCGTTTCATCTCGAGGCCGACCCGACCTACGAAGAACACGATCCGAAACAGGTCGAGTTTCCCTTGTATGACGATGTAAAAGTGGAATTCATGAACAGTGGGCTCGGGCAGGCCGAGGCCGCCTCTTCTCCCCAGGGCCAGGCGTTAGGTAATCGCCCGGCAGGCCCGCGCATTCGGTTTCAACCCGACGGCTCAATTGCCGAAACGAGCCCGGCGCTCGTTCGCCTCACGGGCCGGGACGGGGTTTCGCTTTACCTGGTTCAAGCCACGAACCGGCTCACATATGAAATTGCTGGCCGCCACTAATACCCCGCCAGCGACCGCGCGCCTGGTGCTCGGAACCGTGCCGGCAGGTCCGGCGGGATGCTGCTCACCCTTGCGTGCCGACCGCAGCGGGTCACAGACCCGCGTTCCGGAGCGCGACTCTGTGAGTCGCAGCGGCGTGAGCGCGGCGGCGAGTGGAAATGTTCGTGGCTTCGCAGTGCGGGCGGGCTGCAGCGGGTCACAGACCCGCGTTCCAAAACGAACCACGACCGCGTTCACACTCGCGGAAGTGCTCGCGGCACTGGTGTTTCTGGCCATCGTGATCCCGGTGGCGATCCAGGGCTTGAGTCTTGCCGGACGGGCGGGTGAGGTAGCCGTCCGGAAAGGCGAAGCTTCCCTCATCGGCGAAAAGGTCTTGAACGAATCCGTCATTACGACCAATTGGAACCAGAACACCCAGTCCGGCTCGGTTCGACAGAGCGGCCGCAATTACCATTGGACTCTGCGCAACCAATCCTGGGGCGAGGACCCAAATGAAAGTGCCATCCGGCTCTTGTCGGTCGAAGTGACTTACACCGCCCAGGGACAGGATTTTTCGACCCGGCTTTGGACCCTGGTGGATAGCACACCGCCCACCACATCCACGCAGACTTCGCAGACGGTCACCGGCCTATGACCCCGCGCCGCTCCATGCCGTCCGTAATCCCCGCGCCGCGCGCGGCCGCTGCGTTTACGCTCATGGAGGTCATGCTCGCGCTGGCGGTTTCGGCAATTGTTCTCGCGGCGATCGGCGGTGTGTTTTTCAGCGCGTTACGGTTGCGGGACCGCACCGTCGCTGCCTTGGATGAAGCGAACCCTTTGCAAATGGCCGTATCCTATCTGCGCCGCGACCTGAAAGGCACCGCTCCGTCGAACGGCGAGTTGACCGCCATTTTCCAAACCCCCGGCGGCGATATCGGCACAGGCCTGAACTACCTGATCCGATTCCGAACCACCACCGGGCTGCTCCGGGACGGCGTGCCCTGGGGCGACGTTCAGGAGGTGGGCTACGCCTTGCGACCGTCAACCACGCGCCCCGGAGTCCAGGACCTCATCCGCTGCGTCACCCGCAATCTCCTCAGTACCACGGACGCCCAAACGGACCAGCAATTTCTGCTGAGCAACGTACAAAGCCTCGACTTCGCCTGCTACGACGGCGCCACCTGGCAGGATGCCTGGGACACCACCATGAGCAACACGAACCTGCCCGCTGCCGTGCGTGTGCGCCTGCAAATGGCTGGCGCCAGCGGCTCCGTGGCGCGTGACCAGGATCCGATCGAGCTCATTATTCCGCTGAGTTCCCAATCATTCACCAACCAACCCGCCTCGACGGGCATGTGATGAATTCTCGCACCGCCCATATTTCCGCCGCGTCGATCTCGGATCGTGCGCCGGCGCAGTGGTCTGTCGCACCGGGACGCGCGGGTTCCACGCTCGTCATCGTGCTCTGGATTACCTTCGGCCTGGTCAGCCTGACCCTGTATTTTGCGCATTCAATGGGTTTGGAGTTGCGCGCCAGTGAGAATCGCGTGGCCGGCCTCGCCGCGGAGCAGACCATCGAGGGCGCCGCTCGCTATGTGAATGCGCTGTTGGCCAGTCAGATCGCTCTGGGCTCCAACGGTTTCATGCCCAATCCCGACACGAGCCTGTCCGAATCGGTTAAGGTGGGCGATTGCCACTTCTGGTTGATCGGCCGGGATCCGAATTACCTCACCGGGGCGGGCCAATTGAATTTCGGCCTCGTGGACGAGGCGGGAAAGGTCAATTTGAACTCGGCTGCCAGCAACATCGTTTGGTCGCTCGTCACTCAACTCCCGCTCGCAGGCCAGGATCTCGCGCCGGCCATCGTCGATTGGCGCGATACTAACAGCACGGGCACTTACCAGACTTTCTACGCGATGCAGTCCCCGCCCTACGCCAGCAAAAGTGCGCCGTTCGAAACCGTGGATGAATTGCGGCTGGTTTACGGCGCCGACTACAACCTGCTGGTGGGGGAGGACCTCAATCGCAACGGCGTGCTCGACCCGAACGAAGACCAGAACCACAATGGCACCCTCGACCCGGGCCTGCTGGAATACGTCACCATCTACAGCCGTGAACCCGTGGCAAACTTGACCAACGTCAACACCGCGTTGGAACCCGACCTCGAGGCCATGTTCTCGAACGCGGGTGTGGCCAGCGCCACCACCCTGGCCAACGCCGTCTTCCAGTCCATCCACCCAGCGTCAGCGCCAGGGCGACCTGTTCCGCCGCGGCCTTGCGCCAGCCCACTCGATTTCTACAACCGCTGCAAAACCGCCGGCATCTCCTCCGATGATTTCGCGCGGGTATCGCCTTACGTCAGCACCAGCGATGCGACGAATTACATCGAGGGCCGCATCAACATCAACACCGCCAGCGCCACGGTGCTCGCCTCGTTGCCCGGCATCAGCGACACGCCCAGCCTGGCTGATACGCTGGTTAACTATCGCACGGCCAACCCGGACAAACTGACCTCGATCGCCTGGATCGCCGACGCCCTGCAGGGCAACCAGGACGCTCTGACCTCCCTCGAGGCGGTCGATTGCATCACCACCATGAGCTACCAGTTCTCCGCCGACATCGCCGCGCTGGGCCCGCACGGCCGCGGCTTCCGCCGCGTCCGCTTCGTTTTCGATACCAGCAGTGGAGCGCCGCAAATCGTTTATCGCCAGGACCTCACCCGGCTGGGCTGGGCGCTCGGCCAGAATATTCGGCAAACCTGGGTGACCGGCCAGCAAGTCACGGACGCCCGTAGCGCCGGTCGGCGACTGTCGACCATGATCGCCGCCCTTCCCACAGGTTCCAGTCTCTTCTTTCCATGAGCCAATTACTTGAAATCAAGGCCTTGCGCCGCCGCCTGACCTCGGTCCTCGGTTTGACCCTCGAGGATGGCCGATTGGAGGGCCTGGTCCTTCGTCGCTCGAACGGTTCTGCCCAGCCGCAGCAACCGTTGTCCGTCTCTCTCACGCTGGATCCTCTCAGCGCCGATCCCGAGCTCGTGGGTCGCGAATTGCGCAACCACCTCGACGCCGCCGAAATCCGTGAGCGGCATTGCGTGGTCGGCCTGCCTTTGAAATGGGTTCTGACCACCCAGGTCGAGGTCCCAAAGCTGCCCGCGGCCGACCTCGCCGGGTTCCTGCAAATCGAGGCGGAGCGCGGCTTTCCCAGCGATATAAGCACGCTTTTCCTCGCCAGATCCCTTTGCCAACTCCGCGACGGCAAACAGCACGCAACCATCGTAGGTGTCTCACGCGCTCACCTCGAGCGGCTCGAACAGGTTCTGCGTGCTGCGCGCCTCAAGCCGGTGAGCTTCTCGCTCGGTTCCGCTGCCCTTCAGCCGCCCGGCGCGGAAACGGCGGCCGGCGTTGTCGCAATTTCCATCGGGGATTCCCAGGTGGCTCTCCAGATCAACGCCGGCGGCGGCGTTGCCGCCTTAAGAAATATTGAAGGCGCCCTCGAGACTGAAGGCGGACGCCGCGCCTTGAACGCAGGTGCTGTTGTCCGCGAAGTTCGAATCACCCTTGGGCAGTTGCCGGCCGAGATCCGCGAGTTGTTGCGAAGCATCCGGATTTTTGGCCCGCGAGATCTGGCGCAGCAGTTGGCCGACGAGCTTGAATTGCGGCTCGAGGCCTCCGGACTCAAGATCGAGGTGGTTTCCCGTTACGCCACGGGTGAACTCGGCGTTCAGCTCCCCGCAGAAACGCCCGTGGCGCCTGCCTTAAGCCTCGCCGCCGGCCGCCTCGCAAACCGAGCGCCAGCCTTCGAACTCCTACCGCCTCGCGTGCCTCCCTGGCGCGTGATGATGAACCGGTACTCGTCCGGCAAACTCGCTTTCGCCGGTGGCACCGCTGGAGCTGTGGCCCTCCTTGTCGCTGCGCTGTTCCTTTACCAGCAATGGCGCCTCGCTGACCTCCGATCGCAATGGCTTGCCATCGCCGCTAGTGTCACCGATGCCCAAAAAATCCAGGATCGCATCCACCAGTTCCGACCCTGGTACGACGAGACGGATCGCGGCCTGACCATATTGAAACGATTGACCGCTGCCTTCCCGGAGGACGGCGTGGTCACCGCCAAAACGGTGGAGCTCCGCGACACCGGCGAGAACCGGGGTTTGAACACGGTCATGTGCAGCGGCCAAACTCGCGACAACCAGGCCCTGGTGGAATTGTTGGATCGCCTCCGGGCGGCCGACGGAGTTTCAGAAGTGAAACTCGGCACGCTCCGCGGCAAATCTCCGTTGCAATTCACCTTCGAGTTTCGGTGGAGTCAGGGAGGCAAAAGTGAAAATTAAGAACCGACAAAAGTTGCTCGTGATCGTAGCTGTCACCGCCGTGGGGCTATTTGTTGCGGATAAAATCGTGTTGGGGCCTTTGGGCGACGCATGGACCGCACGCAGCAAGGAGATTGAGAAGTTACAAAAAAAGGTCGACGATGGCCGCCAACTCGTGAAGCGCAGGGACAGCCTCACCCGAAAGTGGTCCGAAATGCGCACCAACGCCTTGCCGAACAACACCTCGATGGCGGAACAAACCCTCCTCCGCGCGTTCGACCGCTGGGCCCAGCGCAGCAGCCTCACCCTGACTTCGCTGAGCCCGCAATGGAAGCACGACTCGGAAGATTACGTCACGCTGGATTGCCGGGTCGAGGCTTCGGGAAACCTCGACCGCATCAGCCGGTTTCTTTACGAACTTGAGAGCGACCCGCTGGCAGTGAAATTGGAGAGCCTCGAAATCAGTGCGCGCGATACGGACGGCCAGCAACTGGCCCTCGGCGTGCAAGTGAGCGCGCTCGTTCTCGTTCCGGAAAGTCAGCGACCATGATTCAAACCATGTTCAAATCCAAGTCCGAGCCCTGCCCGCGATCGCTGCTCGCCGCCTTCCTCGCTGGCGCGTTCCTGTGCCTCGGCAATTTGCCCGCGTCCGCCCAGACGACCAATGCCACTCTCTCACCCGCGCCAGCAAGTCCGGCTCGACTCGATTTCAATTCCTTCAAGCTCATCGCAGATCGGAACATCTTCAATCCGCGACGCTCCGGGTACGTCGCGAAGGCCCAGGCCCGCGAAATACGTCGCACAGACTTCTTTGCTCTCGTGGGGACCATGAGTTACGAGAAGGGGCCGTTCGCGTTTTTCGAGGGGTCCAGCACCGAGCTCAGCAAAGTGCTGAAACCGACGGAGTCAATCGGCGGCTACCTCGTCACGGACATTCAGCCGGGTAGCGTGAAGCTCAGCTCCGGCACCAACGTCGTCGAAATGCCCGTCGGCATGCAGATGCAGCGCGAGCAAGGCGGCACCTGGCGGCTCGCGGAACGCGCGGAACCCGTTTTCGTGTCCCGTGGTGATCGCAGTGGGCAGAGCCGCCGGGGAAGCGAAGGCGCCGGCACCAATTCTGCAACCGACTCCAATGACCTCCCCGGCGGACCCGGCGGAGACGGGGCCCCGACCATCGTCATCAACGGGGAGACCATCACCCTACCTCTCGACGGGGCTCCACCGGGCCCTCCCATTGGCGTTTTTCCGCTCCCGCCTCAGGCAGAGCCGGCGCCGACTGCAACAACCACCGCCCGCCCGGCCGCCACTGGCAGTGCGGAGGATGCCCTTGCCCGCATGCGCCAGCGGGCCGCAGCCGAACGCGGCGAGTCCCCCTGATGAAATTCCCAAGATTCCAAACTAATTGATGCTATGAAACTTACTAACCTCTATCGCGGTCTCATCTGCGGACCCGGTCCGCAGACGCAAACGGTTTCGACACGCAGCCGCACCAGGCGCTACCTGGCCTTCCTCTTGGCCGTCAGTACCGCCCTCCAGCTTTGGGCTGCCGAGGCGCCGCCCGCATCCCCCGGCTCCGATACGAAAGAACCGCCGCCGCCTGCCGTCCAGGTCGAGCCAACCACTCCGGCATCCGAAACAACGCCGCCAACGGCCTCGGATTCTGGAGGCAACAACACACTGCGCCTGAACTTTCGCGGTGTTTCCTTGGATAAAGTGCTGGATTATCTCAGCGACGCTGCGGGCTTCATCATCGTGAAGGAAGCCCGCGTGAAGGGCACGGTCGATGTTTGGAGCGGCCAGCCCGTTACGAAGGAGGAAGCGGTTAACCTCCTGAACACCGTTTTAAAGAAGGACGGCTACGCTGCCATTCGCAACGACCGGACTCTGACTATCGTCAATCGTGACGAAGCCAAGACCCATGATGTCCCCGTCGTGCAGGAAGGCGACCCGGATAAGATCCCGCGCACCGACGAAGTCGTGACCCAGATCATCCCGGTCAAATCGGTCGAAGCCACCCAGTTGCTGAAGGACCTGCAGCCCCTCGTCTCGCTCCAGACCACCATGACCGCAAACGAGGCCGGCAATTCCATCGTCATCACCGATACGCGGGCCAACATCCGACGCGTGGCGCAGGTCATCCGCGCAATTGACAAGGGTGCGGAAGACCCAACCGTCGTGCGCGTGTTCCGCTTGCATAACGCGGATCCGACCGAGATGGCGGATTTGCTCTCCAGCCTCTTTCCCGATGACTCACGGTCGGGCGCCGGCGGGAACGGGCAGATTCCCGCGCAATTCGGCCGCTTCGGAGGTGGCTTTGGCGGGTTTGCTGCCCGCTTTGGCGGTGGCGGTGGAGGTGGAGGCGGCGGTGGTGGGAATCAAGCCGCCGCGGCAGGCGCCGGCGCGCAGAATCAGCGCGTTCGGAAACGCAACCGTGTTATCTCGGTGGCGGACCCCCGGACCAGTTCGCTGATCGTGACCACCACCAGCGATCTGATGGAACAAATAGAAGGCGTTATCACTGAGTTGGATGGCAATGCCAAGAACCGCCGGTTCGTTCAGGTCTACGACTTCCACAACGCGTCGCCGCAGGAATTTCTGCCCATTCTGCAGGACATGTTTATGCGCAATACCACCACCCAGAACGGCCGCAACTCCACGAGCTCGCAAAGCGATGCTCTGATCACCCGGTCGCAGCAGAGTCAGACGCAGAGTTCCTCAAGCAGCGCTTCCACTTCACGCAGCAGCACCGGCCGCACCGGCAGTTCGGGAGGACTACCCTGAACCCCAAGCACAATCTTGAGACCCATGTCGAGCTATCAACCAATACTATGAAATCCCTCTCCCAGCGGGCGGTGCCGTTCACCCCCTCCACCAGTGCGTTCCTCGGGTCATGGTCCCCCGGCGCGCTGGACTTGCGGCGGCGCCGGCCAGCGTCCTTCGCAGCCCTCGCCTTGTTATTGCTGGCTCTCGTGGTGGGCTTTGATCTCCAGGCGCAGCTCGTGCCGGGCCAGGGTTTCGGCGGCTTCGGCGGGGCCGGCGGCGGGAACAACAACCGCAGCCGGAGCACCACCGGACGCACCTATCCGAACAACGGCGATATCGGGGACGCCATCATTTCTGTGGATCCCGAGTCGCGAAAACTTGTGGTGATCGCCGATGAGGAAACCAGCAAATACATCTCGCAAGTCATCTCGAACATCGATCGCCCCAAACCGCAGGTCCTGATCAAGGTGGTTTTCGTCGAGGTCACTCATAGCGACGCCTCGGATATTGGTGTGGAAGGGAGTTTCGGCAAAGGAGTGGGCGGCTCGTTCCTCACCGGGGGCATCGCTACCAATTTTCTCGCCTCCGGCTCGCCCGCGACCAACCTGACGGCGATTTTCTCCCCGGCCACTAGCCAGACCATACTCAGCGGAGGAAACATCTTCGGCCAGGGTTCGGCCGCCGGTTCGACTTTGCCCACTGCTGCCGGTCTTTACCAGATCCTCGGCCAGGATTACCAGGTCACCATCCACGCCATCGCCCAGGCCGGCAAAGCCAAGGTTCTGTCGCGGCCTTCGATCGTCACCCGCAACAATCAGCCCGCCAGCATTCTCGTCGGCCAATCCGTGCCGCTCATCACCAGCGTTCGCTACGATACCTTGGGAAATGCCATCAACGGCATAACCTACACCGACGTCGGAATCATCCTTCGCGTCACGCCTTTCATCAACCCGGACGGCATGGTCGAAATGATCCTCGACCCCGAAATCTCCTCTGTCTCCAAAACCGACTCCACCCCTCTCTCCGGTTCGAGCGGCAGCAACGCTGTCAACGCCCCGTTCATCGACAAACGCTCCGCGGACACCGTCGTCATTACCCCCGACGGACAAACCGTCGTCATCGGCGGCCTGATTCAAAATACCAAGGCCGAATCGGAAAATAAGATCCCGATCCTCGGCGACATTCCTTACTTGGGTAACCTCTTCAAGCGAAAGTTTAAGAGCGACCAGAAGACCGAATTGCTCATTTTCCTCACACCGCATGTCATCCAGGCACCCACCCAATACGCTGCCGTATCCGATTTCGAGCGGCAAAAGGTCGACGTCGAGAAAGCCATGACCGAAAAGGAGTTGGACAAATTCCTGGATTCGTTGCCCACTCAGGACAAGCCGGCTGGAAAGGACAAGTCCGGCAAGAAATCGAAGTGATTAGCCCGGGATTCCGGACCGCATCTGGCGATGAACAGCTTGAAGCGGTTTTGAGGCAATCGTCTTGAGCTTAATAAACACCAGCGGGAATGAGGGGAAAGAGAACGCCGACGCCCTGACATGAATCCGCCGCGTCGCAGCCTCATGATTTACGGGCTGCTGGCGGCGATCTGGCTCACGATCGTCGGCTGGCAGGCTGAGGAGCATCTGCGCGTCCGGGATGTCGCTCGCTCCGACCTGCGCAATCGATCTCGCGAAATTGCCAATACCTTAAGTGCCATCATCCGCGGTATGCGCTTCCGTGGCACCATTCTCACCGAACGCCTTACCCCGGTTCTCAATGAGTTGGTCAATGGGCGGGCCAAAGAGCTGGTCAAGTCAAGCGAGTTGATTTCCATCGTCCTCCTCAACGCCACCAATGAACCGGTCGCGGCCGCCGGCGCCCCGGTCGATCTTACCGAAATCCTTCCCGGCGAACGTTGGGACCGGCATACGGTTACCCTCGTCAACCCGGTGGACCTCGGCGCCAGCTTGAGCTCCGAAGGCTCAACCAATCCCACCGTCGTTCTTCCCCCGATCGGCGACTTCACAAACGCGCCCGGCGAGGGATTTCGCGACCGCCCGCCGCCCCGCAGCGAACCTCAAAGCGCCTCCGGCGACTCGAACGTCGTCGGCCATATCGCCTCGGGCGATCCGCGCCCCGACGGCGGTCGCCCGGCTGATGGACCTCCTCCCCCGCCGCCCGAGAATGAAGGCCGGCGCCGGGACGGAGAGTTCCGTCCCCCTCGCCGCCCAATCTGGCTTCGAGGCATGGACGAAAAGGAATACCAGTTGCTCGTACAAAAGCGCGCCCTCCATGGCCTCGTCCTCGCCCTCTCCATCGATCCCCTGAACGCCGCCATCACCAGCGACCTCTGGCTCCGTTCTATCATCCTCCTCCTCGCCACGTTCTCCGTCCTCGGCGCCGGGCTCGCCTGGCGTAACCTCGCCAAATCTTCTGATCTGCAGATCCGGCTCATCCGCGCCAGCGAGCTCAACACGCATCTGAAAGAAATGAACCTCGCCGCCGCCGGTCTCGCCCACGAAACTCGCAACCCACTTAACATCATCCGCGGCCTCGCCCAGCTCATCTCAAAACAGGTTGAAACCGGCCCCGAAGTTCGACAGAAATCCCTCGATATTGTCAACGAAGCCGACAAGGTCGCCGCCCAACTCAACGAATTCATTAATTATTCGCGGCCGCGGGAAGTGCGGCGCGCCGTCCTGGCCCTCAACTCCGTTGTCAACGAAGTCGTCCGCACCCTGGGCTATGACCTCGAGGAAAAGCGCATCCGGGTACAGGTCTCCAGCGATTCCGTGATGGTGGAGGCCGACGAACAACTGCTTCGGCAAGCCCTCTTCAACCTGCTCCTCAACGCCGTCCAGGCCGTCCAGCCCGGCGGCGAAATCCAGGTTGTGGCTCAGCGCGTCAATGCCACCGAAGCCTTGCTCGACGTGCGTGATAACGGCCCAGGCGTCCCTCCCGAACAACGCGCCGAAATCTTCAAACCCTACTTCACCATGCAGGAGAAAGGTACCGGGCTAGGCCTCGCCGTGGTGCAACAAATCGTGCTCGCGCACGGTTGGGAAATCCATTGTCTCGCCAACGAGCCCAGAGGCGCAGTCTTCCGCATCACACACGTGAAGCTCGCGTAGCCGCCACCGTCATCTGGTTGTGCGCATTCAGGCCCGCTTGCTCACCGATCTCCACTGTCCCCGAACTGTCCGCCTGCGGTTCCAACATCGCCGCCGCTGCCGCCGTCTGGTTTGAAAACTCCGCCCTCTTGCGAAGGCGCGTGTCTTCCTCCAATTGGCGCAGGCATTCCGGACACATCCCGTGCGTTGTCTGGATGTGGAATCCTTCCGCGAAATAATGCTCCAACTTCACCCAGTTATCCTCGTAACCCACTTTTCGACACCACGCACATACTCGGATGAATCCTTCCAGGTAATGCAGGTGGTTCACCAGTTTCTTGGTCAGACCGAAGACAACCCCCCAGATGCAGAGGATCAACACCGTTTCCATCGCGCTGTCACGCCAGTTCCCTG
>Ga0206954_1232_pt1 | contig 12339 bp, 10 predicted proteins | sample Alteio_BWOrgHeat_37_FD_153250 | JGI IMG/M metagenome (GOLD analysis project Ga0206954, IMG submission 153250) | Enriched cells from forest soil in Barre Woods Harvard Forest LTER site, Petersham, Massachusetts, United States -... | ecosystem: Environmental > Terrestrial > Soil > Temperate forest >...
TCGTTTCCATCGGCGATGAGCAGATTCAGGTGAGCGAACGCGTGGACTTACGAAACCGCAAAACATACTTCTCTGTATCTCTATAAATGATACACGGAAACCCGCGCCAAATCATGACAACGCTGTGGACGATACAATAGAACGTTGCACTGTATTTCTAACGATACGAAGGACTTTGAGCCCAAACATGTCTCAGACCACCGATCTTCAAGTTGAGCACAACGAAGCCGACAGCCGCTTCGAAGTTCGTCTCGACGAGCATATTGCCCAGTTGCAATACAAATTGCAGGGCGAAGAAATCACTTTCATCCACACTGAAGTTCCGCCGCCGTTCGCGGGCAAAGGCGTTGGCGGCAAGTTGGCCAAAGCTGGTCTGGAATATGCCAAGGCCAAGGGCTTGACAGTGGTTGCACAGTGCCCCTTCATCAGCGGTTACATTGGCAAGCATCCTGAATATGCAGGATTGTTGAAGCCCGGGGTCTCGCAAGCATGAACTCCGTCAGGTTCGGGTTAGGGAATCGCATCCTTCGGCATCTATTGCTCTTGTCCGTAGTATTTCTATCGCTACGAAGCGCCGATGCTGCGGATCATAAATACATCGCCTATGTCGGCACTTACACGAGAGAAGACAGCAAGGGAATTTATGCCTATCGCTTCGACGCCGACAGCGGAGAGACGACTCCAATCGGCCTCGTCGCCGAGACGGAAAATCCGTCGTTCCTGACTCTCGATCATGATGGCCATTTCTTATATGCAGTGAATGAGACCGAGAAGTACCAGGGCGAAGCATCGGGAGCGGTCAGCGCATTTTCTGTCGACTCCGCGAGCGGCAAGCTGCACTTTCTCGATCAGGTGTCCTCACGCGGTGCGAACCCTGCTTACATTACTCTCGACAGAAAAGAGCACTATGCACTGGTTGCCAACTATACCGGTGGCAGCGTAGCGACATTTCCTGTAAAGAAAGATGGAAGTCTTGGCGAAGCTGCCGGCTTCGTACAGCATCAGGGCAAAGGATTCATTCCCGGACGGCAGGAGACTCCGCATGCGCACATGATTGTTCCTTCTCCGAACAATCGCTTTGCACTCGTTGCCGATCTGGCATTGGATAAAATCATCGTCTACCGCTTCGATGCTGGCAAAGGCGCGCTGAAGGCCATCGATTCCGATAGCGCGACCGTCGACTCTGGGGCTGGTCCGCGCCACATTGCATTCGGGCAGGATGGAAAGTTCGTTTATCTGCTAAACGAGATGCAAGGCACCGTCGATGCATTCGCCTTCGACGAGCACAGTGGAGCGCTGCATCCGGTGCAGAAGATCTCAACACTGCCCAATGATTTTAAAGGCGACGATGATAGCGCTGAACTGGTCGTGCATCCTTCAGGCAATTTTCTCTATGCCTCCAATCGAGGGGACGACAGCATCGCTGTCTATTCCATCGATCGACATAACGGTACGCTCAAACTTCTGCAAATCGCCAAGACCCAGGGAGAGATTCCGCGCAGTTTCGCCATCGATCCAACCGGCAAATGGCTCTGGGCTGCCAATCAGAAATCGAACAATATCGTGCTCTTCCAGATTGATCAGGCGCAGGGAACGATTACGCCAACCGATCACGTGCTGAAAGTGCCCGTGCCGGTGTGCGTGCAGTTTGTGAGCGTGAAGTAGCCGCAGCCCCGCAGCTATTTGTGAAACGAAAATCCCGCGTAGAAGAAGTAGGAGTCTACCGCGGGATTGTAGTCTGCGATGAACGCATTTGAGAAGTGATGGAACTTGCAGCCGATCGTGATCGAGCGCGATGGCGTGACAAACCACTGTACGCCCGTCCCCAGGGTGAAAGTGAAATTGAATACGGATGCTCCATTCACCGGAGTATCGCGATTGAAGATCAGAAATCCGGCGGTTCCGTTGGCGATGGGTTGCAGGCGGTGCATGCGCCGGAAGTTTAGTTGCAGGCCGATCGGCGAAGCGCCTCCGCCATAAGAGAGCTTCGTGGACGCTGTTCCTTCGCAGAGCACATTCCCGATAGCGGGCGAGTAGGCGCAGGTCGTTTTGGCATCGAGCGCGTTCGTGAGCGCCAGGGGAACAGCGTCAATCGTATACTTCAGCGCCAGCGACTTTGAGGCGAGCATGACGCGTGCATACTGAAACCCGGCGCGCGTCAGCGGTTCATCCACAGTAATGGAAGTGATATCAGGATTTACCGCCGGCGCCGCACCCGCCCATATCTGATATTCATTTGCGCCCTCACGCAGCGCATCGGTGAACGCCTGCGCACAGGCTGGAGCCGAACAGGCCCCGAAAGAAAGAAGAACCAGGCACAGAGCCCTGAACCACTGCCGAAATTGCATTCCATGCTCCCATGGTGAACTGCCGGATGTGCCTGACCAGTGCTGCCTAAGGGCTCCCGGTTTTGTAGCTTAGGCTATTATCTAACAACGCTATGAGCACAACCGAACCATCGGTGGTGGAACCAGCGCGGCGTCCGCTGCGCAGCCGGCAGACCGGTTGGGCAAAAAGTATTGCCCAATTTCTTGCGCGCCGACGCGTCTCGCCCAATTTCATCTCGGTCATGAGTGTAGTTTTCTCGGCAGGTGCTGCCGTGGCACTATGGTGTCTTGCAGACGCCGTTGGGGCAAGGCGCATCATTTTGCTGCTGTCTGCTGCGGCTGGCATTCAACTGCGCCTGGTCAGCAATCTTCTCGATGGCATGGTGGCGGTCGAAGGCGGATTGAAGACGAAGTCCGGCGACATCTTCAACGATTTTCCCGATCGTGTTTCGGATTCGCTGATACTCATCGCCGTAGGATACGCCGTGCATATCCCAACGCTCGGTTGGTGCGCGGCGCTACTGGCTGCACTCACAGCGTATGTGCGCCTGCTTGGTGGCTCGTGTGGACTGAAGCAGAACTTCATTGGTCCGATGGCCAAGCAACATCGCATGGCAGTACTGACGGCGATGTGTTTGCTTTCCATGGTTGAGGGGATGAGCAGATATAACAAGGTCGGATTCATTAGTTTTAGAATTTCTGAAACGAGGGGATTGATGGTTGATCATCTTCCGCTCGGCTTGTTTCTCATGCTGGCACTCCTCGTGATCAACCTCGGCTGCCTGATCACCCTCTATCGCCGCCTCTCGCGCCTCAAGCGCGAACTGGAAGCACGTTGAGCCGGAAACTGATCGCCAATACCATCGCATCGGGCGTGCGCTTCGTTGCCGGGACGACGGTGCGTTGTGTTGGTCCGGTGCCCGATCATCGCCAGACAATATTTTTTGCCAATCACAGCAGCCATCTTGATTTTGTAGTGCTATGGGCGGTGCTACCGCGCGCGATCCGGGCGCAGGTGCGTCCCGTGGCTGCGAAAGATTATTGGGAGAAGGGAATTCGTCGTCGTCTTGCCGTCAACGTTTTTCGCTCAGTTCTGGTCGAGCGCCATCATGAACATCACGAGCACGGTGAAGGCGATGCGCACGGGCATTCCTCCTCCTCGCGGCATTCGGTGGAAGCGCTCTATCAAGCCCTCGATCAAGATGATTCGCTGATTATTTTTCCTGAAGGCACGCGCGGTACTGGCGAAGCTATCGCTCCGTTGAAGAGCGGAATTTATCATCTATGGAAGCACAAGCCCGGCGTACAGTTTGTTCCTGTGTATCTCTGTAATCTCAATCGGGTCTTGCCCAAGGGAGAGTTCCTGCCCGTACCGGTCATTACACGAGTCACGTTTGGCACAAGCCTGGGACTCGATACGTGCGAAAGTAAAGAGTCGTTTCTTCAGAAAGCGCATAAGGCGCTTTGCGCCTTGAGGGAGATATAAAGGTGAGAATCGATCCGCAAATGCGCTGGATTTTCGAAGGCCTTCTGGGGCTGTTGGTGCTGGCCAGTTTGATCGGTTTTTTGCTTGCACGCCTGCCGCGCTTCAACGGCACGCCGACCATTGAAAATCTGAATGCCCGCATTGTCGCCTGGTGGAAGATGGCAGGCATCTTTGCGGCGATGCTGATTATCGGTCCGCTGGGTTCGATTCTGCTCTTTGCTTTGATCTCGTTTCTTGCCTTGCGCGAATATGTGAGCCTGATTCCCACGGCGCAGGCGGACCATCGCACACTCTTCTGGTCATTCTTCATCATCACGCCGTTGCAGTACTGGTTGCTCTACATCCATTGGTATGGGCTGTTCGTGATTCTGATTCCGGTTTACGCATTTTTGTTTATCCCGATGCGCCTCGTTCTTGCCGGAAGCACCGAGCAGTTTCTCGACCGAGCCGCCCGCATCCATTGGGGACTTATGATCTGCGTCTTCTGCCTGAGTCACGCGCCCGCGCTGCTGATGCTGCAGATTCCTAAATACGGGCCGAATGCCAAGCTGCTGTTGTTTCTGGTGGTGGTGGCGCAGTTGAGCGACGTGCTGCAGTATGTCTGGGGCAAGACACTGGGCCGGCACAAGATCGTGCCTACGATTTCTCCCAACAAAACCTGGGAGGGCTTCATCGGCGGCATTCTATGCGCAACCGCCATCGGAACTGGATTGTGGTGGATGACGCCATTTTCGCCGCTACGGGCATGCGGCATGGCGTTTTCGATTTGCCTGATGGGTTTTGCCGGTGGCCTCACTATGTCCGCGATCAAACGCGATCATCACGTGAAGGATTTCGGCACCACCATCGAAGGCCACGGCGGCATCCTCGACCGCATGGATTCCATCTGCTTTTCCGCGCCGATCTTTTTTCATCTGACGCGGTATTTCTTTACATAGTAGACACTTTTTGAAAAGCAGTAGACCACGGATTTACACGGATCTTCACGGATTTGCTTCCGATTTCATCCGAACCTTTAAGGTTGTTTTCATTTGCCTGCAAAAATCATTGAATAAAATCAGTGTTCATCCGTGAAAATCCGTGGTGCATTGCTTTTCAAGAAATACCTCTAATGGCAACCACGCCCGTACTTCTTGTATCCTTACTAGCGCAATCAAAATCGAAAGGATTACTCACATGCTCGAAGCCGGTAAACCATTTCCGCAATTCTCCCTCGCTAATCAGGATGGCAAAACTGTAAAACTCAGTGACTACCCCGGCAAATGGCTGGTGGTGTATTTTTATCCGAAAGACGATACCCCCGGATGCACGATTCAGGGCAAGTCTTTCACCGCGATCCGCGCGGACTTTGACGCCGCCGGAATCGATGTGGTCGGCGTAAGCGCGGACGATGTTGCTTCGCATAAAAACTTCTGCAATAAATTCAGCTTCACCATCGACCTGCTCGCGGATACCGATGCCGAACTGCTGAAGTCCTGCGGCATCGGACAGACCGAGTACAAGGGCAACATGTACTGGGACCGCACCACGTTCGTGGTTGATCCCAAGGGCACGATCAGCAAGGTGTATACCAAGGTGAATCCCGAAGGGCACGAGAGACTGTTACTGGAAGACATCAAGAAGCTGCAGGAACAGGTGGCGGTCTAGTAAAAAGTAGTAAAGTTTAACAATCTTTGACATGGTCTACGGCTGCTGAACGGCCATATTTATCTCACCCAGGGCACATGCCCTGGGTGAGTTGTTTAGCGGACGAGTCCATAGTTGGCGGAAGTTTGCTATTTTCCTTCCAGTATTCTGCGCACCATGATGATTTCTCCCAGGTGATAGGCGTTGTGGTCTGCCACAAGCAGTGCCTCGCGCAGATAGGTTTGTCCGCTGCCGTGCGGAATGCGGGCGTAGAGATCGCGCTTCGGGTTGCGCACCATGCGGCAGACGCCGTCTAAATCTACAAAGAACTTACGCACGCTGGTTTGCCATGCTGTTTTCGTGGGTGGCGCAGCGCCGTCAGGCCAATACTCCTCCGGCCATTTTGGAGAAACGTGCTTTGGGTCGAGGCTGAATTGCAGAATGTCCCACTGGGCAATGCGCATGTGCTCCAGCAACTGCCATGGCGTGTGCGGAGAGCCTTTAGGCTTGCTTCCGCGAAGTTTGGCGGGGAATTTTTCCAGCGCCGTTCGCAGGTCGATATGGGCTTCGCCTTTGGTGAGCAGATTGATGAGGTGTTTCCGTAGGGAACGAAGGTCGTCCATGCATTCTCCTCTTCTTGTGATGTTGCCAGACGGTATGCGAGCTTATGCTTCCTGAAGGAAGTCTAAGCAGAATTACCTCAGATGTTTGGTCGCCTGGAAAAGATTAAGTTTTCTGCGATATATTTCTCTGATTCCGACACTTAGGGTTGTAGCGCGGAATTCCGGAATGCGAAGACCTGTTCCGGGGCGCTGTTATGGATCATTCGATGGATAGTCTTTAAGGTGATTCCAAGATGCCTACAAGAGTTCGAAGACAGGTATATAAGCTCACACCAGAAGATCTGAATAAATTCCCGGTCTGGGAGTATGCGACGGGCGAAGAAGGTAAAGCGGGACAGGACGAAGCAACGGTCCGTCCGGTTAAGACTTCGGGAGCACTCGATACCGCGGAATCAGGATTTATCGTGCGTGCTGCCTTCGTGCTTGCGGATGGCACGCAGATGATTGGGTTTCTCAACACTCCATTTCAAGGCGATGATAGCCTTGGCCGGCTACAGCCTGTCATCGCCACCGACCAGGGGCAGATTTTTTTCTGGTATGGCATGATGAAGCCCGACGCGCGTATTTTGGAGCAGCGCTACAAGTGGCTGGGCCGCAAGAGCAAAGCGGTTTTTCCTGTGCAGGTGGAGTCGGACGTGCGGTTGAAGGATGGACCCGTTCGCACAACTATTCCGGGATTTATGGCTATGAAAGATTTCAAGACTAAAAAGATCATAGTCATCAAATAGACTTTAAGGCTACATGAAAGCAACAGGTCTTCTTCGAGTCCTGCGGTCTACTGCTCTCCGCAAATATGGTAATGTTTGCCGAAGGATACAAGTAAAACTATCATTGACAAGCGAACTTACCCCCGCTATAGTCGGCTGACCCATATCTATTGCAAGCCCGTTCTGTGCACCGGATTGTAAAACAGGCGATTTACCCCGTGCTTTGTTTGTCCGGTCAGGTGCAATTCGATTTTTGTGATTCGCTAAGCCACGAAGTCTATTTGGAGTAAGCATGAAAATGCCCCACGCCCTTCGTTCCATTCGTTTTTCAGCCTTCATTTTTGTAGCTTTCATGATGTCGGTCTCTGCTTCTTTGTACGCGCAGGGAACGAGTACTGACGTAGGGAAGTTCCACAAGTTCATACCTGCGAAACTTCCGGGGCAGGCAGACTCCGCACTGAACCAGTCTACTGGCACGGACCAGCCAAGCCAGGTTACGGCGCAACAGATAGGCGCACTAGAGCAGGAAAAGTCCTCGCGCAATGCCGCCCAAAAGAAGATCGATTCCAACGTCCTTTATACGATGAGGATGTTGAGTGGCCAGTCGGCTGCGCCCGGCGTGCCATATCTCAATACCGACGTTGATCTCGATGAAGGCAATAACATCGTCGTGGATATCACGGCGCAGGTCAGTAACCAGTTGTTGCAAAAACTGGCATCCGCCGGTGTGACGGTGCTCTATTCCAGCGTGCAGTATCACAGCATCCGTGCCATTGTTCCTCCCGCGCAAATGGAGACGATCGCCGCATTTGCCGAGGTTCACTTTATCTCGCGCATGGCGGAATCGATGACCGAAGGCCGCAAGCTATCGCGCGGCAATGCTTTATTGGGCTCAGTCATGGGCTTTGATCACCGGGCACAGATTCTTCGCCAACGCCTGTCCGCGCTACTGCCGATGGATGCGGGGCTGAATATTGTGGCAGGCTCGCCCGGCACACCCATATACGGCCAGGGCAGCGTGGAATCACAGAGCGACATTACCCATCGCGCCTACGATGCGCGCGGCGCATTCGGCATCAATGGAGCCGGCCTGAAGATCGGCGTTCTTTCCGACAGCGTGAACAATACTGGCGCCCTAACCAGTGGCCAGGCCTCGGGCGATCTGCCACCTACCTGCGGAGTTGGCGTGCCGGCGGCCTGTATGACCGTTGTGCAGGATCTTTCCAGCGGAGGCAGCGATGAGGGAGCCGCCATGCTCGAAATCGTTCACGACATGGTACCGGGTGCGGCCCTTTATTTTGCAACCGCCGACACGAGTGAAGCCGGTTTTGCCAGCAACATTCAAGCTCTTCGCACTGCGGGCTGCGACATTATTGTGGATGACGTGTTCTATTTCGACGAGCCGGTGTTTGAAGACGGCATCGTCGCCCAGGCCGTTACCACCGTTGTAACCGGCGGCGCATTGTACTTCTCATCCGCGGGCAATGAAGGCAATGTGGATTCCAGTACTGCCGGCTATTTTGAAGGAGACTTTAACGATACCGGCTCACCGGCTTTCACCTTCCCGGGAGGCGCGAAAACCGGCACGATTCATAATTTTGGCACCGTCGCCACCCCGGTCAATGGTGACATCATCACTTCAACTGGCGAGGCCTATACGCTTCAGTGGGCAGATCCTCAGGGTGCATCCACGAACGACTATGATCTGTTTTTAGTGAGCTCTACTGGTACAGTAAAGGCTTCCTCCACCAACATTCAGAGTGGAACGCAGAACCCCTTTGAGCAGATATCCCCCTTGGCACTCGCTGCCGGTGACCGTCTGGTTGTATTTAAAACAGCGGCGGCGAGCAGCGTGTTCTTTGCGATTAATACGTTGCGCGGTACTCTCACCCTGGTGACTGCAGGCCAGACCCATGGTCACTCGGCCGCGACGGCCGCATACTCTGTTGCCGCTACTCCATCGGCAGCCGCTTTTTCTACCGGTTATCCTGCAGGACCTTTTCCAGGTCCTTTTACCTCTAGTGATTCTGTAGAGCTGTTCAGCTCCGATGGACCACGCCGCGTCTTTTTCAATACTGATGGAAGCGCCATTACTCCGGGCAATTTTTCATCCACCGGCGGCACCGTGCGAAACAAGCCGGACATTACCGCGGGCGACGGTGTAAACACCACGCTACCCTCCGGTTCCGGGTTGAATCCCTTTTATGGCACCTCGGCGGCTGCTCCGGCAGCGGCCTCGGTGGCGGCGCTGGTCAAGTCCGCAAAGCCGTCAATCACCCAGGGCGAGATGCAAACTGCTCTTACCAGCACGGCTATTGACATCATGAGCGCAGGCTACGATCGCGATTCCGGCTTCGGCATTGTGATGGCTTACCAGGCAGTCAATTCTCTGGGCGTCACCGGATTTGCCAATCCCGAACTGGGAATCATTACGGCGACTGAAAATCCCGGTGATGGCGATGGTGTTATTGAACCCGGCGAAGGCGCCAAACTGGTCATCCAGCTATCGAACGCAAACGGTGTGCTGGATGCAACCGGTGTTACCGCGGCGCTTACGACCTCTACCGCTGGCGTGACCATCACCCAACCCAATACCAGCGCGTATGCCAATCTTGCCGCCGGTAGTGGAGTTGGCAACAACCTGACTGCTTTTACCTTTACGCTGGCCAGCAATGCCCAGTGCGGGCTGGTGATTGATTTTGTCCTGACCGTGACTTACAACAGTGGCCAGCAGCGAGTATTGCCCTTTACCGTGACCTCCGGCATGGTCACAATAAGCAATAGCCTTGGCAGCGTGGCAAGTGTGCCGACCGGCGTGACTGCGTCGACAGGCATGCAAACCAATCGCATCTCTCGAAACGGCGTCACTAGCGTATGCGGAACGCCAAAGGCGTTTCCCGGTACGGTTACGACTACCGGTTCCAGGGCTTATGACGCATACAGCTTTACCGCATGCCAGGCTACGTGCCTGCAACCTGTGATGAGTTCTGCAAATGGCGTGAATCTTTTTGAATCTATCTACGCAGGCGCCTTTAACCCCGCAAGCATCTCTACAAACTATGCGGCGGACAGTGGTCTTAGTGGTGATACCCAGACATGTGGTTTAAGCGTAACCTCATCGAATGCTTATACGATCGTCGTGAGTGATGTACCTGGAACGTCCGTGGGCAGCAACTATACGCTGCAGATTCCAGCGTGCATCTTCCACTGCAACGCCAATCAAGTACCGATCGCTTTGGTACATGATGTTACGGTAACGGCGGCAACGGTCGGTGGAACCGCCAACGCCAGCATCGACAACGGATCGAATGATCCCGATGGAGATCCGGTTACCATCACGCAGACTCCCCCCGGGCCGTATTCCGTCGGCGTAACCTCAGTGATGCTTACGATCACGGATAGCAAGGGCGCAACTGCGCAGGCGACCGCTAACGTAACGGTGTTGAATCCCAATGTCAACGCTCCTGACCTCACCATCAGCAAGACCCATACCGGCAACTTTGGCAAGGGGCAAACCGGCGCTACCTACAGCATTACCGTGAACAACGTCGGCACTGCCGCCAGCAGCGGGCTGGTTACAGTCGTGGACACTCTGCCCTCGGATTTAACAGCCACGGCTATCGCTGGCAGCGGATGGATCTGCACGCTTGGAACGCTTACCTGCACCCGCACGGATGCTTTGGCGGCTGCCGCCAGCTATCCAGTCATCACGTTGACGGTCAACGTTTCCAGCACTGCCGCCTCTTCGGTCACCAATACGGCGACAGTTTCCGGTGGCGGAGAAACCAACACCGCCAACGACTCAGCCTCTGACGTCACGACGATCGTGGTCAGCAGCTTTACCATTACGACGGCTTTGTCCTCGGTCATGGTAAGAGCCGGCCAGTCGGCGACAGACTCCATCATGCTCACCCCGAATCCGGTCACGGCTTCTGAGGTCGACTTTAGTTGTTCAAACCTGCCGGCATTCACAAGCTGTTCGTTTTCGCCCTCCAGCGTGCCGCCGGGTAGTACACCCGTGAGTGTCATGATGACGATCACTACCACTGCGCCGCATTCGGTGGCGCTGCAGCACCAGCAGAATTTCTATGCTTCGTGGTGGTTGTCGTCCTCGGGCCTCGGACTGATCGGCATGCTCTTCATCGGCGCTCGCAGGAGAAATCGCAAGGCAGCCACAATCATGCTCGCTGGCGCGTTGCTGCTGATGCTGGCGTTGGCTGGTTGCGGAGATCACCATCTAACGGACGGTACTCCCGTTGGCAGCTATACCATGAGGGTGACAGCGCAATCCGGAGCCGTTTCAAGCTCTTCGACCTTCACAGTAGTCGTGGAGTAACGGCAGCTCAAAAACTGGTTCATGATAAAGCCCCCGACTCCAACTGGAGATCGGGGGCTTTGCTTTTATTGGCTCAAGATTTAGCGAAAGCTATTCCGGCAGACTCTGCAGTACATCACCCATCTGCTCCAACACCCACCGCACTTCCTCATCGCTGATGACATAAGGCGGCATGAAATACACCACATTGCCCAGTGGACGCAGCAGCAAACCGCGCTCAAGAAATGCTGCATAGAGTTTAGGACCGATACCATCGAGGTAGCCGCCGGTGGCTTTCGTCTGCTTATCGGTAACCAGCTCTACGATTCCGACCCCGCCGATCACACGAACATCTCCGACATGCGGTAAAGCGCGCAATGGTTCGAGCCCAGCGCGTAGCTGCTGCTCAAGAGCGCGAATGCGTCCGAGGATGTCACTTTCTGCAAAGAGTTCAAGGCTGGCTAGCGCAACCGCACAGGCCAGGGGATTGGCCGTATAGGAATGCCCATGGAAGAAGGTCTTACTGCGATCAGTGCTGAGAAAGGCTTCATAGATGGGCTCGGTAGCTGCAGTGACCCCGAATGGCATATAGCCTGCCGTAAGTGCTTTGGAGAGGCAGACGATGTCAGGCTTGATCGATGCGTGCTCGCAGGCAAACATTTTTCCCGTGCGGCCAAACCCGGTGAGGACTTCGTCCGCGATCAGCAACATGCCGTAGCGATCGCAGAGAGCGCGTACACCTGCGAGGAACTCAGTTGGCCATACGATCATGCCGCCTGCACCTTGAAGCATTGGTTCAATCAGCACGCCGGCGATTTCGTTGGCATTTTCTGCCAACATTTTCTCCAGGCTGCCGAGGCAATCAATCTTGCAGGTTGATCGCTCCAGACCCAGTGGGCAGCGGTAGCAATAAGGCGAGTCGGCGCGCAGCACGGAAAAGAGCATCGGCTTGAATGCCTGGGTAAAAACCGAATCTTCGCTGGCGGACATGGCGCCGACGGTGTCGCCATGATAAGCATTGTGCAGGGTGATGAATTTGTGACGCTGTGGCTCACCACGGTTCAGCCAATATTGGGCAGCCATCTTGAGCGCCACTTCGACCGCTGTCGATCCATTGTCGGAATAGAAGATACGCGACAATCCCTGAGGTAAAACTTGAAGAAGTTTTTCCGCCAGCTCTACCGCCGGACGGTGCGTGCATCCGGCAAAAATCACCTGTTCCAGCTCGCGCGCTTGTTTGGCCAGTGCTTCGCTT
>Ga0206954_1233_pt1 | contig 12333 bp, 10 predicted proteins | sample Alteio_BWOrgHeat_37_FD_153250 | JGI IMG/M metagenome (GOLD analysis project Ga0206954, IMG submission 153250) | Enriched cells from forest soil in Barre Woods Harvard Forest LTER site, Petersham, Massachusetts, United States -... | ecosystem: Environmental > Terrestrial > Soil > Temperate forest >...
TTGCGCCGCGTGAGGGCACGCGGCCTACAGGTTGTTGTAGGCCGGGTGCCCTCACCCGGAATTACTTTTGTCGTCATGTATAGAGTAAGGTCAGGCATTTGACGTGCGACCAGGCAACAGGCAAGATTACACGACACCATGAAAATCGGCACAGTGACGAGGCGGACGGTCGGCTTGCTCTTTGCGGGTATGCTGGCAGCGTCGGCACAAACCAATCAAATGAAGCAAGCGTCCAACTCGACCGAACTCGCCACGTTGGGTGGTGGCTGTTTCTGGTGCACCGAAGCGATTTTCCAGATGTTGCCCGGGGTCAAATCCGTCTCGAGCGGATTCTCGGGGGGGACGAAGGAAAATCCGACCTACAAGGAAGTGTGCACGGGCGAGACCGGCCATGCGGAGGTCATACAGATCGAGTATGATCCCAAGGTCGTCTCGTATGAGAAGCTATTGGATACGTTTTGGGATGCGCATGATCCGACGACGCTCAACCGCCAGGGGGCGGATACGGGGACACAGTATCGGTCGGTGATCTTTTACCGTAGCGCGACCGAGAAGGCAGCAGCGGAAAAATCGAAAGCGGAAGCGCAGAAACGCTTCGACCAGCCGATTGTGACCGAGATTTCGGCTTTCAAAGTGTTCTACAAGGCGGAAGCCTATCACCAGGATTTTTACCGGAACAATACGAATTACGGGTATTGCCGGGCGGTCATTCGGCCGAAGGTGGAGAAGTTCGAAAAGAAGCTGCAACCGCATTGACGCAGAAGTGGCGAGGCCTCGCACCGAACGGTGGGAGGCCTCGACAAAAAGGAGGCGAGTGGGACTCGCCTTTATTTTAGGGCCGGGTTACCAAGGCAGCCCGGTCATGAAGAGTCGATCAGATGCCCTTCTTGATGATGAATTTGAGGAGGTCGGCGACGCGGCAACTGTAGCCCCACTCGTTGTCGTACCAGCTCACGAGCTTGAAGAAGCGTTTGTTGAGTTCAATGCCGGCGCTTTGATCGAAGATGGAGGACGCGCTGCTGTGTACGAAATCGGTGCTGACGACTTCCTCGTTGGTGAATTCCAGGATTCCTTTGAGGTAGGATTCGCTGGCCTTTTTCATTGCGGCACAGATTTCGGCGTAGCTGGTATCTTTGACAGTCTTGACGGTGAGATCGACAACGGAAACGGTTGGGGTTGGCACGCGGAAGGACATGCCGGTGAGTTTGCCTTTGACTTCGGGACAGACGAGAGCAACGGCTCTGGCGGCGCCGGTGGTGGAGGGGATGATGTTGACGGCGGCGGTGCGTCCGCCTTTCCAATCCTTCTTGCTGGGACCGTCGACAGTTTTTTGGGTGGCGGTGTAGGAGTGAATGGTCGACATGAGACCTTCGTCGATCCCGAAACCTTCCTTAAGCAGCACGTGGACCAGCGGGGCGAGGCAGTTCGTGGTGCACGAGGCATTGGAGAGGATGTGGTGCTTGGCGGGATCGTATTTTCCGTCATTCACACCCATGACGAGGGTGATGTCTTCGTTCTTGGCGGGAGCCGAAATGATGACCTTTTTGGCTCCGGCGACGAGGTGGCCGTTGGAAGACTTAGGGTTGTCTTTGGCGGCGTCGGTAAACAGGCCGGTGGACTCGATAACGACGTCGACGCCGAGAGCTTTCCAGGGGAGTTCGGCGGGGGATTTGGCGCTGACGACTTTGATATCGCGGCCGTTGACGACCAGGATGTCGTCCTCTGGGACTGATTCAGCGGATTTCCGGGAGGCAACTTCGCCACGGAAGCGGCCCTGAGTGGAGTCGAATTTGAGGAGATAGGCAAGGTTGTCGGCAGGGACGATATCGCCGACGGCGACGACATCGACCTCTTTGCCGATGAGACCCTGCTCGACGATGGCGCGAAAGACGAGGCGCCCGATACGACCGAACCCATTGATAGCAACTTTGACAGGCATAATTCAGATTTCGATTTCGATTCAGTTCAAACTCCGAAACTAACGGAGCGCATAATAGAGGGCGACCGTTTAGGGTCAACGAAGAAACTGGGTTGGATGGGATGGAAGCGGGCCGCCACGTTGACCCACTTGGGGATGGGGACCTTGCGGAGGCGGCCAAAATGGCTCACTTCAAGCTTGCCGGGAGGGAAGGAATGTGCGTATAATTGCGCTGCTGCCGGAACGGGATTGAGAGCGCAGAGCGAATTCGTCCCAGGTGGTGCAGATGCAGAGCGCGAACCGACCGTGGCGAGATAGGCTCCTGGAAAGAGGAGGGATCGGCGATTGAGGCCGGGAGATGAGCACGCCGACATTACTGATCGTGGATGACGAGAAGCCGCAACGGGAAGGCTTGCGTGCGGCGTTGGAGGATCGCTACGACGTATATTTGGCGGAGGACGCGAAGACCGCGATGGAGATGTTGGAGCGGGATCATTACGACGTGTTGCTGACAGATTTCCGACTTCCGAACGAGGATGGGATGAACCTGATAGCGCGGGCCAAGTCGCTATCCAAGCCGCCGGTATGCATCCTGATGACGGCGTACGGTTCCGAGGAACTTGCGGTGGAGGCGATGAAACGGGGAGCGGACGATTACATTGCCAAGGCGCGGCTCCAGATTGACGAATTGGAGATGAGAATTGCGCGGGCGCTGCGGAAGCAGAATCTGGAGGTGGAGAACGTTACATTGCGCAGCCAGTTGGATTCGCGGTTCGGGTTGGAGAAGGTGATTGGTTCCTCGGCGGCGATGAAGTCGGTGCTCGACACGGTGCGCCAGGTGGCGCCGGCCCGCGCGCCGGTGCTGCTGCAAGGGGAAAGCGGCACGGGCAAGGAACTGATCGCCAAAGTGATTCACCAACTGAGTCCGCGGGCGCAGCAACCGATGGTGACTGTCCATTGCGCGGCCCTGACGCCGACCCTGCTGGAAAGCGAGTTGTTCGGGCATGAAAAGGGGGCATTCACGGGGGCGCACGAGCGTCGGATTGGGCGGTTTGAGCAAGCACAAGGCGGGACGCTATTCCTGGATGAGATTGGGGAGATCGATGCGACGGTGCAAATTAAGCTGCTGCGCTTCCTGGGGGAACGAACCTATGAGCGGGTGGGATCGAACAAGACCCTGACGGCGGACGTGCGGGTGGTGGCGGCGACGAACAAAAATCTGGCGGAATTGGTGAAAGCCGGGGGATTTCGAGAAGACCTGTTTTTCCGGCTGCGGGTGGTGGAGATCTGGCTGCCGCCGTTGCGAGACCGAAGGGACGACATCCCGCTTCTGGCGCAAACATTTCTGAAGGAATTCGCGACTGAAAACGGAAAGCTGGTGCAGGGATTCACGAATGATGCTCGTGACCTGTTGCAAAACTATTCCTGGCCGGGCAACGTGCGGGATTTGCGAACAGCGATTGAGGCGGCGGTGGTGATGTCGCGAGGCGACAAGATTACGGCGCGCGACCTGCCGACGTGGGTTCGGGAGGGGACGTCGGTAGTGGCGGTAGGGAGCAACCGCGCGAGCCCGACCAATGGATTAACCGTGAAAGAGGCGGAACGGGAGTTGATTATCCGGGCCTTGAAAGCGAGTGACGGAAACCGCAAACTCGCGGCTGAAAAGCTGGGTATGAGTCGCCGGACACTCCATCGAAAACTGCACGTGTACAAACTTGAGGACATTTAGAGCCTTATGCAGATAGTTCAGGACCTGGTCCACAAGCTTGAGGTGGGTGGTGGTGCGCGTGTATTGCGGATCAGCATCGGGGTGATGGCCGTCATAGCGATGACGGTGCTTTACCATATGGCGAAGACGACGAACACCTTGGCCCGGGACGCGATGGACGCGGCGCAAGTTGGACGGAACCTGGCGGAAGGGCGGGGGTATACGACCTATTGCATTCGAGCGCTGAGCATGCACCTGGTGGCGCAACGGCACCAGGTGATTCCGGGCACGCTGGGAACCGCAGCTTCAAGCGACCCTTACCAGATCAAGGAGGCCCACCCGGACCTGGCCAATGCGCCGGTTTATCCGGTCATTTTGGCCGGGATACAAAAGTTGTCGAAGCTGGGACCGCCAGCGCAGATACGTGGGAATTCCTGGACACCGGATTTGTGGATCGTTTGGTTCAACCAGCTTCTGCTTTTTGGGCTGATCGTGATGGTCTTTTTCCTCGCAAAACGATTATTCGAACCCCGGGTGGCCTGGCTGACGACGTTTGTGATGTTCATCAGCGAACCGCTTTGGCGGGCGGCCGTTCTGGGTGTGTCCAACCTGGTTTTGCTGCTGGAAACGATGGCGCTGATCTGGGTGCTGGTGGGCGTCGAAAAGGAATGCCGCGAAGGCGGGCGCAGCGGGCGACTCGTCTGGCTGGCGATCGCGGCGGGAGTGCTTGTGGGGTTGGGCGGGCTGACGCGTTATTCTTACGCGTGGATGATATTACCAGTGGTGCTATTCCTGGTGTTTTGCGGCGGCTCCCAACGCGTTTTCCTGGGCCCGGTCGCGTTCGGCGTGTTTGCCGTGGTACTGTTGCCCTGGATCATCCGGAACTTTGCGGTATCCGGAACTCCGTTTGGGACTGCCGGTTTTTTTCTTTTTGACGGGCGACCCGGGGACATCGAGCGCTGGCTTAATCCCGATTCCTCGGGGCGCACTCTCACGTTTTTTGCGACTCGCCTGTTAAGTTCTTTGCCGTTGTTGTTGATTCGGGATCTGCCGCAGGCGGGAGGCCCGTGGCTATCCGCGTTCTTTTTCGTCGGACTCCTGATCGCCTGCCCGGATGTGAGCACGCGAAGGTTGCGTTATTTCATCGTGGGCTCGTTGCTGTTGCTGACAGCGACGCAAGGACTGGGTTCGGCGATAGGCACGCAAAATCCGGAGCAGGAGTTGGACAATCTCTTCATCGTGTTTTTGCCGCTGGTGGTGATGTACGGGGTGAGCTTCTTTTTTGTGGTTCTGGACCAGATGGACCTTCCAGTGAGGGAACTCCGTTACGCGGTGATTGCGATCCTCTGCGTGGCCACCGGGCTGCCGATAATCTTTCAGACCGTGACCGGGCTCAGGATGATGACGGCATCGCAACAATCCAACGCAACTTTGGCCTCGATTCGGGAGTTGAACAACTGGGTGCGTCCCGGAGAGCTCATTATGAGCGATATTCCGGAACATGTGTCCTGGTATGCGGATCGTCCGTGCATTGGGACGACGATGGGCGGGATCGCGGATTTTATCGAAATCAACGATTACTATAAACCGATCCAGGAATTGTTCTTTTTCCGCGGGGTTAGCAGCGGCTGGAGTTCATTCAAGCAAAACATGGCCAGGTCGAAGGATCATCCGCGACCGGCAAGCGCTGCCAATGAGGAGGAGAAGCCCATAGGGATTGGAGTGGACATCCCCTTGTTGGAACCCAGCGGCACGACAGCGATGTTTCCGTTACACTTCGTGCAAAGCCGTCGTTATCCCTTGCAGGGCGAACTTCTCCTGACGGCCCGCGAGCACTCTATTCGTTAACCGGCGAACCCGGTTTCGGAGAGGGCGATTAATAGCTTGGTTGGGGCAGAGTGCGCCACTCGCGAACCAAGCCACCGGCGAAGACAATTTCGGCACGAACGAAGGTGCGCGGCTGATAATCGTACATCAGCCGGCGGTGGTACCAGTATCGGTTCTCCTCCATCCATCCACCTTCGTACAACCAGGTGGTCACGGCGCCGGAGGCGTCCTCCTGTTGCAAAACCTGCGCGGGTTTCCCCCAGGCGAGGTAGACTGCGTCCATGTTCATTCCGACTTTGATTTGGCCCTGATCAACGAGGGCCCGAAGTTCGGGAGATAAAGCCGCGTAAGCAGCCGGACGTTCGTTTTTGCGGGATTGAACGGTGCTGGTGGCGCAACCGGCAAGAATGCTGCAGGCGAGCAACCCGCTGAGAAGAAGTTTCACTAGAAGATCGGACGTGGATAGAGCTTTCATATTCAGCCTAAGGGATTTGCAAGGGGCGAGGTTTAGGGCATGATGATGGCAGAAGCGGGACTTCGATAACGATAACGTAGCGGATTTGGAAGTGCGAGGCCGGGTTTGGGCACGTCAAATCATCAGATGGAGACGGTGCGTATGGGAGAGAGGCTAACGGGCAAAATCGAGATGGGAGCCAGCAGACCAAGTTGCCGGGGTGAGGAGGCCGGGAGCGGGAGCCGAGTTAGATTTGCTTTGATGGGATGCGGCGTGAGGGCTAGATTGGCGACAATCGATTATGAACTGGCTGGTTTATGCTTTGATGACAGTGGTTTCGTGGGGTGTTTATGGGATCTTCCTTCACAGCGGCCAGATGGCGATGAAGGATGCGGTGAATGGCCGTTACAAGGCTTTCCTGTTTGTGGGGCTGGCCTATTTTCTGACGGCGGTACTGGCGCCATTGGCCGCGTTGGTGATGAGAGGAGCGGATTGGAACTATCCAAAGTCAGGGATGCTCTGGTCCCTGGTGGCGGGCATCGCCGGGGCGGTGGGGGCATTCTGTGTTTTGCTGGCGTTTGGGGCGAAGGGAACGCCCGCGGTGGTGATGGCGATTGTGTTCGCGGGGGCACCGGTGGTGAACTCGGTGGTAGCGATCTGGCAGCATCCGCCGCCAGGTGGACTCGGTTCGATCAAGCCGCAGTTCTATTTAGGGATTGTATTGGCGGCGGTGGGCGGCTGCCTGGTGACGTATTACAAGCCGAACACGACGGCAGCGAAGCCGGCTGCGGTATCGATGGCGGTACCGCAAGCGGAGACGCGTTGAAGTCACGGCCGATGGCCCGAGGGCGTAAACGAGGTGTGAGGGTAAAACCGGGCACTCGCGCATGAGCTCCGCCGAGCTCGCCGAGACGCAACTGGAACAGTTGCGGAGCCTCGTTGCCGAGCTTTTCCCAGGGAATCGATTTTACAGCAGCAAGCTTGCGGCGGCGGGGGTGACGTTTGATGTGGGTGGGCTGGCGGATTATTCGAAGCGATTTCCGTTCACACACAAGAGCGAGCTGGTTGCGGATCAGATGGCGGAGCCGCCCTACGGGACGAACCTGACGTACCCGCTGACGAGCTACACGCGATGCCATCAAACCAGTGGCACTCGAGGTTCGCCCTTGCGCTGGCTGGACACGGAGGAAAGCTGGGCGGGCCTGGTGGAAAGCTGGATCGAGGTTTGGCGAGCGGCAGGACTTCAGCCAGGCGACCGGGTATTCTTTGCGTTTTCCTTTGGGCCATTTATTGGGTTTTGGCTGGCGTTTGAGTCGGCGGCGAAGCTGGGAGGGCTTTGTCTGCCCGGGGGTGGCTTGAGCAGTGCGGCCCGGTTGCGTTCGATTCTCGAACAAGGGGCGACGCACCTCTGTTGCACGCCTACGTATGCGATTCGCCTGGCGGAGGTGGCCTCGGAAGAGGGGATATCGCTCCAGGGGAGTCCGGTGCGGGGGTTGATAGTGGCTGGAGAACCGGGTGGTAGCATCCCGGCGGTGCGGACGCGTCTGGAAACGATGTGGCCGGGGGCCCGTGTTTTCGACCATCATGGCATGACCGAGACGGGTCCGGTGAGCTACGAATGCCCGGCGCGGCCGGGGGTTCTGCATGTCATTGAACGATCTTATTTTGCGGAAATTGTTGATCCGGCGAGCGGCGCCGCCAGGCGGTCTGGCGAGACGGGGGAATTGGTGCTGACGACGCTGGGCCGAACGGCCTCGCCCCTGCTGCGCTACCGAACGGGCGACCTTGTCTGCAGCAGCGAGGCAAGTCCGGACGCTCCGTGCGCCTGCGGCAGGTTTGAGCTGGCGTTGGAAGGCGGCATTCTAGGCCGAACCGACGACATGGTGGTGATTCGGGGGGTAAACGTTTATCCCAGCGCAGTCGATGAGATTGTCCGGAGCTGCCCAGCCGCGGGGGAGTACCTGGTGGAAGTCCGGGAGGCACGCGGGCTGGCGGAGCTGAATCTGAAAGTGGAGCCATCGGAAAGCGGGGAGAGCTCGGGATTGGTTCGGGAGCTGGAACGCCGTTTCGAGACGGCGCTTGCGCTGCGGGTGAACATTGAAGTGTTAGCGCGTGGCACCCTGCCGCGATACGAAATGAAGGCGCGACGTTGGGTGCGGAAATGAGAAGCCGGCTCCGTCCTGCCTCGAGGACGGGATCGGCGGGGGCGAGAGCGGCCCGGTACTTGAAACGGACGACGGCGCGTCGACGACCTGGCGGATCCTGATTTTGCGTTGTTCGAGTTGGAAAACGCTGTTATGTTAGGCCTGCGATGAAAGGTGCATGCTTCAGATGTCGGGGGGTCGGATATTTGTGCATGTTGGTGGTGGCCTTCAACGGCGCGCTTTACGCGTCGACCAATTCCAACGCAGTCTCAAGCACAACCACTACGGCGAGTCCTGCGCCGGCGAGTCCGCGTGAATTTTACAACGCAGGGACGAAGAAAATGGACGAGGCCAAGTGGCGCGAAGCGGAGGCGTATCTGGAAACGGCGCTGGGGAGCCAGCAAGAGGGGTTACAACCGCCGTCGCTGTACAACCTTGGCCACGTGCGATTTGCGCAGGGTGTTGAAGAGTTGAAAAAGGGGCCCAGCGCGGCCAAAACGACCCGGCGGCTGAAAGCGGCGGGCGATAGTGCGGACGAGGCGATTCGCGAGGCGGACGCGGCGCTGGCCGGAGATGATCTGACGCACCTGGTGATGGCTTACCAGCGGGGGCGGGGAGTGCGGCGTGAACTCAAAGCGGCGACGGATGCGGTCAAGGTGGCGATGGAAAAGCACCGGGCGGCGTTGCTGAAATGGCAACGTTCGTCGGGAGATTTCAAAAGTGCGCTGGAATTGGTGCGATCGGATGCGGACGCGAACTTCAACGCGGAGGTGATGGACCGCTGCATCGCCAAGCTGGTCGACAGCATTCGGCAGATGCAGTCGAACGCTGGAACGTGCGCCTCGAAGAAGGAAGAACTGGGAGAAAAGATGAAACAACTGAAAGGCCGGATTCCAGCTCAGGACATGCCTCCCGGCGCAGCGGGTGACGACGACGAAGAGGAAGACCAACCGATGGGCAAGGATCCCGGTCAGAAAGAGGGCCCGACGAAGCAAGGGGATGAGATGGCTTTATCTCCCGAACAGGCAGGCTGGCTGCTGCAAGGATTTAAGCTGGACGCCGACCGCCGGTTGCCGATGGGCGAAGGCGAATTGGGCAAGCCGCGGGATCCGAAGAAACCGACGTGGTGATCGGCTCCGGGCAGAGCACAGTTGAGCGCGGGACGGAGGGTTTGGCTTCCGCGCCGTGGAGGGACGGACGCGGCGCGAGAGGGGTGGTGTGGGGGATGCTGGCCGGTGTGCTGTTGGGAGGATGGGGTGCGCGAGGGCAGAACCCGCCGATGATGGACCCGCTGATGTCGCTGATGCTGTCGCAACCGCGCATCGACATTACCTCCGAGGTCCGGGCGACGGCGACTTTCGATCCACCTCTGGTGGCGCCGGGGGAGGTGGCAATTTACCGGATTACCTTTAACGCCCTGGAAGAATCAATCGACCTGGGGGACAAGCTGCCGGCGCCGGCCGATCTGGAAATCCAGCAAGGCGCTCGCGGACAAATGCTGCAGATGTTGGGCGGAAGCCTGGTGCCGCTGAGCGGGATAAACTTTCGAGTGCGGCCGACCAAAGAAGGGGCATTTATAATCCCGGCGTTCACGGCAATGGTGTACGGAAAGCCGGTGGAGGTACCGGCGGCGCGCGTGGACGCGGTGGCTAATGCTCCTGGGAGCAGGCGCCGTCATCAATTGGTGCTGGAGTTGACCGAGACGAATCTCTATGTCGGGCAGCCGACGCCGGCGCGAGTTTATCTTGCCGGGACGCAAACCGGGGTGGTGCTGCCGCTTTCCCAGGTTCAATTGACAGGGAAAGGATTCCTGGTGGACCAGGGAACTACGGGACAGCGGATCATCCAAATAACACGGGACGGGGTGAGTGCACCGACCTTTGTATACGACACGACGTTGACACCGATCGAATCGGGCAACCTGAGTTGTTTTGCGCAGGCCTTTACTTCGGGCTTACAACTATCCGGTCCAGTCGTGGTGAGTGGACAAATGATGCTGCAGGGGGGGCTGCCCTCCAATGCTTTGCTCGAATCCGACCCTTTGGCCGTAAGCGCGCGGCCGCTTCCGCGAGAGGGTGAGCTTCCGGGGTTTACGGGTGGCATAGGAATTTTTGTCCTGGAGATACCCAAGCTGGCAACAAATTCGGTGCAGGTTGGCGAACCGGTGCGCTTGAGTGTGACGGTGCGGGCAGTGCAGGGAAACCTGGCGAGGCTGGTTCCCCCTGCCCCGCCGCGAAGCCCGGACTGGCAGATTTTGAATCCGAGCAGCGAGAATGCACCGCCGCAATTAATCCAGGCGCGCGGTTTTACCACGTTTGATTACACTTTGGTGCCGCTCAACACGGGCCTCACGTCGACTCCGTCGATCGCGTTCAGCTATTTCAATCCGAAAGCCGGCCGTTACGTGGATGCCACGATTCGTTCCGCGCCGATCACGATCCGGGGGAGCGCGGTGCCTTGGGATTCGGCAATTCTCAGCGCGACGGGTACTCCACCGCCGACAAACGAACCTGATTTGCGTTTAAGCGATCTGACGGCGAACCAGGGTCGGGCGTCGATGAGCCTTCTTCCGGCGCAGAGCACCGGCTGGTTCGCACTGGGACAACTGTTGCCTGGAGGCGGTTTTTTGGGACTGTGGCTTTGGGATCGGCGCCGTCGATATTTTGAACGTCATCCCGAGGTTTTGTTGCGGCGCCGGGCACGACGGGCCCTGCGAAAGGATCGACGCGCCTGGAAACGCGCGGCGCGAGAGGGGAACGCGGAGCTGTTTGCGGCGACGGCGGTGCGAGCCATGCGAGTAGGGTGCGCCCCGCACTACCCGGCGGAGCCACGCGCCCTGGTGGGCAGCGATGTGCTTGACGTGTTGGACGCGACGGAACCCTCGGACCGCACAAGAGAGGTGGTGCGGAAGTTATTCAGCGCAACCGATGCCGCGCGTTTTGCGGGAGAAGGTGGCCCACAGGCGGAGTTGCTCAAGTTCGAACCTGACCTGGAGCAGGTCCTGGAGCAGTTGGAGGCACGATTATGAAAACGTGCGGCGGATTCAAGCGAACGGGGCGGATCCTGGTGGGGGTGGCTTTGCTGGGATTTTGCGCTGAGGTACGGGGAGATGCGATCGCGGAGCTTTTTCATCAAGGCGTGGAGGCCTACCGTTCGGGGAATTACACTGGTGCGGTAAGCGCATTTCAAGCAGCGGCGGACCTCGCGCCGTCCGGCGGCATAATGCAGAACCTGGGCAACGCCGAATGGCAGGCGCAACAAGTGGGACCGGCGGTGCTGGCGTGGGAACGGGCGTTGTGGGTGGACCCCTTGGAAAGGTCAGCGCGAGCCAACTTGCGATTCGCGCGAAAAGCGGCGCAGCTCGAGTCGCCGCAATTGGCGTGGTATGAGGTGGTTTCGACGTGGTTACCGGCGAATGCGTGGGGGTGGCTGGCCTCGGTCAGCCTGTGGATTGCGGTGGGAGTGGTTCTGGTGCCGCATGTGTTCAGACGTCCCAAGGCGGGTTGGCACCAGGCGGTTTCGGCGCTTGCGTTGACCCTGCTGTTTCTGAGCCTGCCGGCGCTGGTGGGAGTGCACAGCCGTGCACGGGTGGGTTTTGTTATCGCGAAGGACACGCCGCTGCGAATGACACCGACTGAGGAATCGCAGTTTCTGGGGCGGATGGCGTCAGGCGACCCGGGTCGCGTTCTGCGAATTCGGGGCCGCTACGCTCTGATCCGCACGCCACGCGCGACCGGGTGGGTCGAGAACGTTCAGTTCTCGACCGTTTCGGGCAGGCTGTAGGGGCGCTCCGCCGCGGAACACGCGGTTTGGGCGGCTTAAAATATTTTTGGCCGGTAGTATTTCGGAGCACCGAGACTTGGCGGAGTATAGGAGACCTGGCCAGCAACGACGCCCGGGACGAGGGTCCAGGGCCCGAGGGGAGAGCTGGCTTGTTCCAACAGGACACCGCCGCTCCAGTGAATTGAGACAATTCCGCCGTTCAGATCGGCGCGAATTCCACCGGGGATTTTGTACGGGCTGGGGCCGCCGAGAGCCTCGATGAATTCGTCGGAACGCCGTCCGCTGCTGATCTGGACGCTGCTGACATAAGTGTCATTGTTGTAACCGTTGTTTTCGCAAAAGAGCAGCGCCATAGAGGGTGGAAGCGAGAAACGGCCGTCGGCGGTGCTCAAGGCTGTGGTTTGTTCGCCGACTTTGACACCGTCGATGAATTTCTCGAGGACGGGGAAGGGTCCGGGGCCGGAGAGATCCACGGCGATTGCGATTCGATGCCAGGCAT
>Ga0206954_1238_pt1 | contig 12235 bp, 11 predicted proteins | sample Alteio_BWOrgHeat_37_FD_153250 | JGI IMG/M metagenome (GOLD analysis project Ga0206954, IMG submission 153250) | Enriched cells from forest soil in Barre Woods Harvard Forest LTER site, Petersham, Massachusetts, United States -... | ecosystem: Environmental > Terrestrial > Soil > Temperate forest >...
GGTGGGGCGCAAGGTACCGCAAGTGATATCTCTATTCAAGCGGAAGAAATTTTACGCATGAAACGTGAGTTAAATCAAATGTTAGCGGATCATTGCGGTCAACCGGTCGAGAAAGTCACCAAAGATACTGACCGTGATTTCTTCATGTCCGCCCAGGAAGCTAAAGATTATGGTTTAGTCGATGGCGTCATTACACAATTTGGTCAAGCAGCAAAATAATATTTTAGAAAGGCTATCGTCATGAAACGCAATTTGTTGTTAACGCCAGGCCCAACTCAAGTCCCACCGCAATTATGCGAAGTGCTTGGGCGTCCCATTATCCATCACCGCACGCCTCAATTTCAAGACCACCTTAAAGCGGTCGTGGCTGGTTTAAAGGAACTTTTATATACCCAGCAAGATGTGTACATCTTGACCGGTTCCGGTTCAGCAGCGATGGAAGCATCAGTGGTTAACTTATTAAATGCAGGTGATAAGGCGATTGCTGTTGATGGCGGTAAATTTGGTGAACGTTGGGTGGAATTGTGCCAAACATACAAGGCAAACACCATTGTCCACAAAGTTGAATGGGGCAAAGCACCATTGGCGGCCGATATTGAAAAATTGTTGAAGGCCAACCCTGATACCAAGGCTGTTTTTGTGACATTGGCAGAAACATCGACGGGGGTTAGTCCTGATATTAAAGCCATTGGAGAAGTGGTGAAGAATTATCCAGCCATTTTAGTGGTTGATGCGGTTTCCGGTTTTGCTGTCCAAGAAATCCGTCAAGATGCGTGGCACGTGGACATGATTTGTTCCGGGTCGCATAAGGGATTGATGTTGCCACCAGGCATCGCCTTTATTTCTGCATCACTAAAAGCCATTGATGTGATTAATAAATGCACCACGCCACGTTACTATTTAGATTTGCGTGAATGCAAGAAAGCCATGGAAAAAGCTGATACGCCCTTTACGCCTGCGATCGGGGTCGTGATCGGGATGGTTGAAAGCATTAACATGATTAAAAAAGAAGGCTTGGAAAATATGTTTGCCCGTTTTATCCATTTGGGTAAAGCGGTACGTGCAGGGTGTAAGGCTATTGGACTTGAGCTTTTTCCTGATCCAAGCTGTGCGACGAATGTATTAAGTGCGGTGAAACTACCGGCAGGTGTTGACGGAGAAAAGCTGGTTAAAATCATGCGCGATACCTATGGCATTACCGTTGCCGGTGGGCAAGACCAGCTTAAAGGTAAAGTCATCCGTTTGGCCCATATGGGTGCTTTAGATGAATTCGATATTTTAACGGGTCTTGCCTGTTTGGAAAAAGTGTTGTACCAAATGAATTATAAATTTGAATTGGGTGCGTCATTAACAGCGGCCCAAAAATATTTGAACCAAAAATAATTTAAGGATGGTTATGTTTAAGATTTTAATTAGCGATAAATTAGAAAAAGAAGGTCTGGATATTTTGACCGCTGAAAAGAATTTTCAAGTGGACTGTAAATTTGGTATCAAGGCAGATGAGTTGAAATCCATCATCAGCGACTATGATGCGTTGATTGTCCGCTCAGGCACGCAAGTCACCGCCGATATCCTTGAAAGTGCCAATAAATTAAAAGTCATTGGACGCGCAGGGGTTGGTTTGGACAATGTTGATTTACCTGCCGCTACTAAAAAAGGTGTGGTTGCCATGAATACACCGGCAGGAAATACCACATCGACGGCAGAACACACCATGAGCATGATCATGGCTTTATCACGCAATATTCCTCAAGCAGTAGCATCGGTCAAAGCATCCAAGTGGGAACGTGCCAAATTTACCGGTGTTGAATTGTATGGAAAAACGTTAGGGATTATCGGTCTTGGCCGTATCGGTTCAACCGTTGCCAAAATGGCCCAAGGTTTTGGCATGACCATTATCGGATATGACCCTTTTTTACCAGCAGAAATTGCCCGTAAGAATGGCATCGAAGCGGTAAGTCTTGAAACCATCTATAAGACGGCTGATTACATCACCGTGCACATTCCAAAGACGGATGAAACAACCGGAATGATTGGCGACAAAGAAATTGCATTGATGAAAAAAAGTGTGCGTTTGATTAATTGCGCACGCGGTGGGATCATTGATGAGCAAGCTTTATTAACCGCATTGAAAGATAAGCGCATTGCCGGGGCTGCCATGGATGTGTATGATGTCGAACCTCCGGATTTCTCTTCTGAACTTTTCAAATTAGATAACTGTGTCACGACCCCGCATTTAGGTGCATCTACGACGGAAGCTCAAGTCAATGTTGCGATTGAGATTGCACAAGCGGTGAGAGACGCCTTAACAGGTAAGGGTATCCGTAATGCCGCTAATTTCCCAAGCCTTTCTGCCGAAGCGCATAAGGCATTGGAACCCTATATTGATTTGGGTGAAAAGATGGGTAAATTTGCCGGTCAATTAGCGCAGGGCGCTGTCAAGAGTGTTACCGTGACCTATAGTGGCGCTCCAACCCAGCATAAGGTGGCAGCAGTGACCATGGCGTTGGCCAAAGGGTTATTGACACCGATGTTAGGTGAAACAGTCAATACCATCAATGCAGTCAATATGATGAAAGACCGTGGCATTAATTTGCAGGAAATTATTTCTAATCAAGTGGAAGAATATGTCAACCGTATTGCCTTGGATATTGTGACTGACAAAGAAACATTGTCCGTGTGGGGTACATTGACTAGCAATAATCAACCGCGCATTGTTAAGATCAACAATGTTTATGTGGAAGCTAATCCCAGTGGTCACATTTTATTTATTTTAAATAATGACCAACCCGGTATTGTCGGGGCTGTTGGGATGGTTTTAGGTACCGAAGCGATTAACATCGCCAGCATTACCTTTGGCCGTGAGAAACAAGGCGGACTAGCAACATCGGTCGTGAATGTCGATAGTGAAATTCCCGATGCTGTTGTTGAAAAATTACGTAAGACAAAAAATATCCTGTTTGTTAAAACCATCAAGGTGTAATAATCCATGGATGTTCTCTGGTGGATCCCTATAGCCGCTGGCGCTACGGACGCACTTAATCCGTGTGTATTCGCCATTATGGCTGCTTTTATCGTGTTGCATGTGGCGCTTGAGGGGCGGACATTATTGGTCATGGTATTGTTCTTTACCAGTTTATTAATGACCCTATTTATTTTTAATATTGGCATAGGCATGATGGCAGTAAACACGCCGGTTGTTGATATTGTTTTAAAGGTCATTGATGGCATCTTAAGCATTGGTTTCTTGGTATTAGGGTGGCAGTCAATAGGGCAATGGCAAGCATGGCAAAAGAATCAATTGATAAAACCATTAAGCGGCCAATTAGTACTCGGGTATTTACTTAAAAAGAAAACATTCAAGTGGGTATTGCCTCTTTTATTAGGCGCTATATTTGGTGTATTAAGTACCCAATGGGCTCCTAACTATTACTTTGCTATTTTAGCTAATCCAGCGGTATTGCCTGGTAATGACCGGCTTCTTTTAATGTTAATAGGCACATATGGTTTTGTTATTCTTTGGCCTGTTTGGCTATTGATCATTGTGTTTAATTACCACTACGTCGCCCCCAGATTAAAACCATTGATTGCTGCAGGGGTGATGTTCATTGCATCTACACTTGCATTATTAATATTAAAATAATCGGTTGAGTTTTTAGGCCTTTTGTCTTAGAATTACCTGTTTTGTTCAAAAAACTTTTAGGAAACCATATGAATCTAGTCGTCGTAGGCGCCCAATGGGGCGATGAAGGTAAGGGAAAACTCATTGATATCCTTGCGCAACAAGTGGATATTACAGTGCGTTATCAAGGTGGTAATAATGCCGGGCACACGGTCATTGTGGGGGACAAAGAATATATTTTTCATTTGATTCCTTCCGCAATCTTGTGGCCGACTAAGACCTGTGTTATCGGTAATGGTGTTGTTATTGACCCTAAAGCATTGTTAGAAGAAATTGATGGTTTAACCAAGCGCGGGCTTAAGTTAACAGGAAAGCAATTGAAAATTGCCTCCAATGCCCATTTGGTCATGCCGTATCATCGGGTGATGGACCAATTGCGTGAAACCAAGCGTTCTAATAAAATCGGCACCACAGGCCGGGGGATTGGGCCATGCTATTCAGATAAAGTGGGCCGCATGGGTATTCGTTTGATTGATATCCTTAATCCAAAAGTATTGAAAGCCAAGCTTGAAGATAATCTCAATGAAAAGAATGATATTTTCAGCAAGGTTTATGGATATAAAAATTACGATTTCAGCACTATTTATAAAGAATATTTGGCTTATGGCCGTCGGTTAAAGCCTTATATTTGTGATACCGCTTTATATTTAAACGACGCTATCAATAACAAAAAGAAAATTTTGTTTGAAGGTGCGCAAGGTACTTTCTTAGATATTGATTTTGGTACGTATCCATTTGTCACATCATCGAATGCAACTGTCGGCGGTTTATGCGCAGGGACGGGTGTTGCGCCAACAAAGGTTGATAAGATCATTGCGGCGGTAAAGGCTTATACCACGCGTGTGGGTGAAGGTCCTTTTCCGACGGAATATGATAAAGCCATGAATGAGTTGGTGCGTACCAAAGGTCATGAGTTTGGGTCAACCACGGGTCGTCCTCGCCGTTGCGGCTGGTTTGATGCCATTTTAGGCCGTTATGCCGTCACGATCAATGGCGCTGATGAATTAGCGATCATGAAGTTAGATGTGTTAGATGGTTTGCCGGAATTAAAAATTGCAACAGCTTATCGTTATAAAGGTAAAACGTATAAAGATTACCCGCATGATTGCGAAGTGCTGGCAAATGCTAAACCAGTGTATGAAACATGGCCGGGTTGGTCAGAAAATACGAATAAAATCCGTCAGTTTAATAAGTTGCCGGTGAATGCGCGCCGTTATTTATTGCGCTTAGAAGAATTATTGAAGGTACGGGTCAAATATATCTCGGTTGGTTCTCGCCGTGATGAAATTATTGTCCGTTAATTTAGTGATTGTCGGCATTTGGCTTGACTTTCATAAACCCCTGTGATAATTTGAGTTCCTATAAAACAACAAGGAGGATTTAATGCGTTTTCCTAAGGCTCTGATGATTAATTTAAGCCTCGTTTTGGTCTTAGTACTCGGTTTATCCGGTTGTACTGTTATTTTCCAAAAGGGCCGTCGTACCGATATTGAAAAAATTTCAAAATTGAAAAATGATTTAAGCGAACTTGAACGCGCCAAGCAAGAATTGGAAAAGCGTTTGAAGGATGAAATCGGCGACAAGCAAGTGAAGGTTGAGATGCTTGAAAAAGGTTTAGTTATTACCTTTGTCGCGGAAGTGTTATTTGATTCCGGTAAAGCCCAATTGCGCAAAGATTCAACACCGAAGTTAGATAAAGTGGTTAATGTTTTAAATACCACTGTTGCAGATTTAAACATCGGTATTGAAGGTCATACGGATAATCAACCGATCAAACGTTCCGGTTGGAAATCCAATTGGGAATTATCTACCGCACGTGCTTTAAGTGTATTGCATTACTTAGGTCAAACCGGTGTTAATGAACCACGCATGGCCGCAACCGGTTATGGTGAATACCGTCCGGTGGCTTTAAATGACACGAAAGATGGACGTCAAAAGAACCGCCGTGTAGAAATTGTTATTTTGCCGAAAACTGAAAAAGCCAAAGGCGATGCACAAGATTAAGCTTAGGGTCATTCAACATAAACCTGAAGTGGGTTAGGTATGAAAGATATTATTTTAGTGGTGGTCATTCTGTTGTCGGTAGGCTTGTCCGTCATGGTCGTACGTTTTAATGAAAAAGCGACCAAGGCCGGTAAGAACCTTGAAGAAGAACGCTACAGCCGCATGGTTGCTGAAGAAAGTCTTCAAAAAAATTCAGCGAAGTTAGCGGTCTTGGAATCGCAATTAAAAGCAGCAACGGGTAAAATGGCCAAGATCCAAGACATTGTTGACCAAGAAAAAGGTGTTAATCAAGATTTAAAAAAGCAATATGAACAATTAAGTGCAACCAAAGCTGAATTAGAGGCCAAGTTGCAATCAACAATCAATGAGCAAAATGTGGCGAACGCTGCTGCTGTTTCGCCTGCTGCATCTGCAGCTGCTCCCGCAGATAATGCGCAAGCGCCTGTGAATGCTTCGTCTAATGACAAGCAGCCGGCAACCCCGTAATGCGTATGATGATTGTTTGAAGCTAAACTGGTAGTGGAATAACAAGCGATTGACGGGGGATTTATATCCCCCGTTTTTTTTGAATCATGGAATACCAATTACCAACACATGTAGCGATCATCATGGATGGCAATGGCCGTTGGGCCAGGGCAAAAGGTTTATTGCGTGTCCAAGGTCATATTGAAGGTGTTAAACGCCTTGATGAAACAGTGGCGATAGCACGTAAAAAAGGTATACGCTATTTAACTGTTTTTGCCTTTTCAACCGAAAATTGGAACCGCCCGGCCCAAGAAGTGGACATGCTATTAAAGACAATGCTGGCTGTTCTAAGTCAAAAAGTTGAAGGGCTGCATCAAAATGGCATTTGCATACGTTTTATCGGAAGGCGTGAGGGTGTTCCAGTACACTTAATCCACGCAATTGAAGCGGCAGAAAAATTGACGGCAGCGAATACAGGGTTAACACTGAATATTGCGTTTAATTATGGATCACGGTTGGAATTAGTCGACGCCGTTAGAAATATTGGTGCTAAGCTTCAAGAGGGCAAAATTGATTGGCGCATCATTGATGAACAAATGATCAGCAATCATCTTTATACCGCAGGTCAGCCGGACCCTGATTTATTGATCCGCACATCCGGGGAAGAACGCATCAGCAATTTTTTATTATGGCAATTGTCCTATGCAGAGCTTTATTTTACCCAAGTATGTTGGCCTGATTTTAATGAGCAAGAATTTGATAAAGCATTAATGGCGTATGGATCACGTGAACGCCGTTGGGGAAAAGTGAATACTTAAAATGATGTTAAAAGACCGTTTTCTTTCAGCGCTTGTTTTGATTGTCATTACTGCATTAGCGGTGGTGTTCAAATGGATGTTTATCACGGTCATTTGTTTATTGACCGCCGGTGGATTGTATGAATTCTTTTACATGGTCAAGAAAAAAGACGTACCGATTTATAGCTATACCGGATTGTTTATCGGGACATTAATACCGCTATCCATTTTTACCCATTTTGAGTTGACGAAGAATTGGGAACTTTTATTTATTGTTATCGGTTTCTTATTGATTTTATTATTGCAATTTGCCCGTCAAGATAACCGTAATGCTATTTTAGGTTTATCAACGACACTGTTTGGCATCCTGTATGTGTCGTGGTTTTTTAGTTTTTTGGTCAAGATCCGGTTTTTGCTGCCTGGTGCAGAAGGCATGGAATTGGTGGCTTTTATCATTTTGATTACTAAAACCGGTGATATCGGCGCTTTACTCATTGGGAGTAAATTTGGCCGGCATGCCTTATTACCCAAGGTAAGTCCTAATAAATCGGTGGAAGGGGCGGTCGGGTCTTTATTAGTCAGTGGTTTAGTGGCCCTGTTGTTTAAATCATTTTTACCGGACCAAGTTCATTTTCCGGACTGGCAAGTTTTTTTAATGGGTGCTTTTTTTGGCAGTTTAGGGCAATTGGGTGATTTATCGGAATCATTGATTAAGCGCGATTGCGGTGTGAAAGATTCAGGGAAATTTTTGCCTGGCATGGGTGGCGTCTTGGATATTATTGACAGCTTATTATTCGCGGCGCCTGCATTTTATTTGTACATGAGTTCAACATTAAAGACCTTGGGATAATGCAGCGGATTGCGATTTTAGGATCAACAGGCTCTATTGGCGAAAACACCTTAAAAGTGGCGGCACAATATCCGTCACGTTTTAAAGTGGTAGCATTAACGGCTTATAATAATTATAAACGGTTGGCCCAACAGGTTCATCAATTTAAGCCGAAATACGTTGCGGTGGGTGAAGAAAGTTTGGCGGATTTTAAACGGTTGGGCATTAAAGGGATTAAAGTCATCCCTGCCAGCCATTGCAGTGAAATTGCCGCTGCAGCGGATGTTGATACGGTTGTTTTAGCCATGCGTGGGGCAGGTGCATTAATGCCGTTCTTAGCGGCTGTGCGTCATGGAAAAAGGGTGGCCCCCGCGAATAAAGAAGCATTGGTCATTGCCGGTGAATTGATCATGAAGGATGCCAAGAAATATAAGGCAACGATTATCCCGGTTGATAGTGAGCAAAGTGCTATTTTTCAGTGCATTGATCAACAACAATCGCCTTTGGTCAAGGTGCATTTAACAGCATCAGGCGGGGCATTACGTAATGTTGCTGCCAGTCGGTTTGACCGCATGACGGTGCGTGATATTTTGCGTCATCCGCGTTGGAAAATGGGACCGAAAATTACGGTTGATTCGGCAACACTGATGAACAAAGGTTTTGAAGTTATTGAAGCGTTAAGGCTTTTTAATTTAACGCATGATCAAGTAAAAGTAGTGGTTCATCCGGAAGCGATTATTCATTCGATGGTGGAGTTTGCAGACGGTTCATTATTGGCTCAATTGGCTGTCACGGACATGCGGCTGCCGATTCAATACGCACTCACGTATCCGCATCGATTGCCAAGCCATGTGGCCCCGCTTGATTTAATCAAATTGGGTCAATTAACGTTTCATGCGCCGGACACTAAGAAATTTCCATCATTAGCTTTAGCTTTTGAAGCGGCCCGAAAAGGTGGTACACTACCGGTAGTGTTAAATGCAGCAAATGAAGAAGCGGTAGATGCGTTTTTAGCCGGTAAGTTAAAATTTACAGGCATATTTAAGGTCGTAGAAAAAATTACGACGCGGCATAAAATAGTGAATAGCCCGTCTTTAAATGAAATCTTGGCCGTTGATACAGCGGCCCGTGCTGCGGCACGTGCAATGATAGGATAAAATCATGTTATCATTTATTATTTTCATCTTTATTCTAAGCATTCTTATTCTTGTTCATGAATGGGGTCATTACATCACGGCGGTTAAATGTGGCGTTAAGGTTGAACAATTTGCTTTAGGTTTTGGACCAAAGCTATTTGGTTGGCGCCGTGGTGATACGGAGTTTTGTTTGTGCGCTATTCCCTTAGGTGGTTTTGTGAAGATGGCGGGGGATGAGCGTGGAAATTTGACCGGCCATAGCCATGAGTTCTTTAGCCAGTCGGTGGGTGCCCGGGCATTGATTGTATTAATGGGTCCTGTGGTGAATTTGATTTTAGCCTTTGCCTGTTTTTATGTTGTTTTTATGATTGGTTTTGTAGACATGGATGCCACCGCTAAGAAAGTACCGGCGGTAGTAGGTCAAGTGCTGGCGGATTCACCGGCGGAACATGCAGGGTTAAAAAAAGGCGATGAAATTTTGACCATCGATGGAAAAGCCATTGCGCATTGGCCGCAATTGCAAGATGTGATCACCGCATCCACCAATGACCCTATTGTCATGACCGTGAAACGGCCGGAAGGTATTGTCAGTCTTAATGTCAATGCCAAGCTACAAATGCAGAAAGATATTTTTGGCCGTACGAAAAGTGTTCGCCGCATTGGTGTCGGGCCCAATCAAGTAAGCGATGCAAATCAATTGGTGATTAAACGGTATGGTCCTCTTGAAGCGTTTAAACGTGCCGGTCAAGAATTGGGGGACATTACGGTCAAAACATATGTAGCTCTTTATGAAATGTTGACGGGCGCGCGTTCACCCAAAGAAGCAATGGGTATTGTCGGGATGTTTTTTGTCATCAAATTTGCGATCACCGTAGGTTTTTCATTTGTACTGCATATCGTCGGTGTCATCAGCGCATCATTAGCCATCTTTAATTTATTACCGGTTATTCCTTTAGATGGCGGTCATTTATTTTTATTAGCCATCGAGAAATTGCGGGGCAAAGCATTGTCACAAGCGATTGATGGTTGGATGGGGCGCATTGGTTTTGGGTTAATCTTAGCATTGGCTGCTTTTGTTTTTTATGCGGATTTTGAGCGCATCGGCTTGGTGGATAAAGTGATTAAAATTTTTCACGGTGGATCATAAAACCAAAGGGCCCCGGCAGTCCTGATGGGACAAAGCGGTGCCAGTAAGGAAAAGACTATGGCTAGTGTCGAACATGGCGAAATTAAAGCACGCATTCATCATTATTTGATTTCCAAGACCAATTTCTTGCAAGTCAAAGACAAGATGTCGGAAGATCAATTACGTTCTTTCGTCGATACAACCATCACTAGTCTTTGCCAGGAAAGTAAGCTTACTATTCAAATGGATGAGCGTTTAGCGATTATCCGTGAATTGGTCAGTGCTATTGTTGCTTTAGGTCCCATACGTCCTTTAGTGGAAGATCCAACGATTTCAGAAGTCATGATCAATGGGCACAAATCCATTTATATTCAACGCAATGGTAAAATTGAAAAATCAACTGTTCAATTCATCGATGCCAGCGCATTGTTGCACACGGTGCAGAAAATCCTGGCTTCTTCAGGTTCCAGCCGCCGGGTTGATGAATCATCTCCCTATGTTGATTTTTCCATGCCTGATGGTTCTCGCGTGAATGTTATTTTGCCACCCCTTTCCATGATTGGGCCGGTCATGACCATCCGTAAATTTTCACGTGAACTTAATACCATTGATGATTTAATCGAGAAACGGTCTTTAAATAAACAGATGGCCGCATTCTTGATCGCTGCGATTAAAGCCAAATTGAATATTGTTTTTTGTGGTTCTACGGGCAGCGGTAAAACCACCTTGTTAAACGTATTGTCACGGCACATCCCGGACCATGAACGGATCATCACCATTGAAGACACGGGTGAATTGCGTTTGATGCAAGATCATGTGGTGAGTTTGCAAGCCAAAGGGCCTAACATCGAAGGCAAGGGTGAAGTGACGATCCGTGATTTATTTGTCAATTCATTGCGGATGCGTCCGGACCGTATTATTATCGGTGAAGTGCGTGGTTCTGAGATTTTAGACTTGGTGCAATCTATTGCCTCCGGCCATTCCGGTTCCTTGGCTATTGTGCATGCTGATTCTCCGGTTGAGTGTTTTAACCGTATGGTGACCATGATGCTGATGTCAGGTATTCGTTTAAGCGGTGATCAAATCCAGCAGCAAATCGCCACGTCTATTGATTTGATTGTGTACTGTGAATTGTACCTTGATGGGGTGCGTCGCGTCACCAACATCACTGATTTACGTTTGAATAAGGAAAACAAAGAAATTTCTTTAGAAGACATTTTTACATTCAAGCAGGCAAAGGTGGAAAATGGCCAGGTCATTGGTGATTGGGTCATGATTAAAAAAGAGCCGTCGTGTTACCATAAATTTGAGAAGCGTAATATTTTATTACCTGGGTTGTTTAACAGTTAAGAGAGAGGTTTGTAATGTATTGGAGTAAGTTTTTTATACCCACCAGCAAAGAAAATCCTGTTGGTACAGAAGCCATTAGTCATCAACTCAGTTTGCGCGCAGGATTGGTCAACATGCTTACCAGCGGTGTTTATAGTTATTTGCCCCTGGGTTTTCGCGTATTAAAAAATGTTGAAGATATTATCCGTGAAGAAATGAATGCGATTGGATGTCATGAGCTTTTAATGCCGGCACTTCATCCTATTGATATTTGGAAGAAAACAGGCCGTGATCAAACGCTCAAAGAAGTCATGATCCAATTTGATAATAAAAAAGGCCACCGCATGTGTTTGGGGCCGACCCATGAAGAAATTATTACCGATTTAGTGCGGCAATATGTGCACAGTTACCGTCAATTGCCAACGGTATTGTATCAAATCCAGACCAAATTCCGTGATGAAATGCGTGCACGTTTTGGTATTGTGCGTGCCTGCGAATTTATCATGAAAGATGCCTATAGTTTTGACCGGGACATGGAAGGTCTCAACAAGAATTATGAGTTACAGCTCGGTGCTTATATCCGTATTTTTCAACGTTGTGGATTAAATCCATTAGTCGTGGCTGCTGATTCCGGTGCCATGGGTGGCAGTGTTTCGCATGAATTTTTAGTGCCTGCTGCGATCGGGGAAGATGCTGTATGGGTGAATAATCAAACCAATGAATTTGTCAAATGTGAAGAAGATAAACCTGCACCTACGGGTGAAGGATGGGAAAAAAAGGTCGCCATTGAATTAGGCCATATTTTTCAACTCGGTACCAAATATAGCCAAGCATTGGGTGCTTTGTATTTAGATGAGCACGGTAAGC
>Ga0206954_1239_pt1 | contig 12208 bp, 10 predicted proteins | sample Alteio_BWOrgHeat_37_FD_153250 | JGI IMG/M metagenome (GOLD analysis project Ga0206954, IMG submission 153250) | Enriched cells from forest soil in Barre Woods Harvard Forest LTER site, Petersham, Massachusetts, United States -... | ecosystem: Environmental > Terrestrial > Soil > Temperate forest >...
GCTCCAGCATGTATGCCAGTTGGTCCGTCGTCAGTATCCGGCCATAAGCCACCGGCCATGTTTCCTGTGCCATCGTCCTGATAACGGCGATATCAGCGGGAGTGGCGGGCCGAATATGAATGGATCCATCCATGGAACAAATGTTTTTTAGTTGCGGAGGCCCGAGATGGATTCCTCGAGGGTCCGTATCCTCGCTTCGGTATCCGCCTGTTTTTTTCTTTCCAGTGCGATCACTTCAGGTTTTGCATTCCGCACAAACCGGTCATTTGCCAGTTTCCTGAGAACGGATTCGAGGAACTGTTTCTGGTGTGCAAGGTCCTTCAGCAGGTCTTCTTTCACGATACCCGCATCCGGCTCTGTTCCGGAAGAGAAATAGAATTTGTCGTTTTCTACCGCGACCACGATCATATCCTTCATATTGCCGGCAACTGGTTCCACTCCCGTGGCATAGACCTGCCGCGTCAACAATGGTCCCATGGCTTTGAGAAGTGCGGGCGACGATGTTTGCCAGTATAGCGAGATCGCATCTTTTGGCTTCATCCGGTTCTTGTTCTTTGCATCGCGGATAGCCGAAATGGCCTGTTGTAACAATGCGCCCTGTCGCAATAGTTCGCCGTCCGGGGCTGCGGCTGCAATGGATTGCCGTATACAGAGGTCATCGCTTCTGCCCGCGAGCAGATGGTATATTTCCTCGGTAATGAATGGCATGAAGGGGTGCAGCAGCGCCAGCAGTTCCTCGAAGAAGTCTACTGTTGCAGCATACACCGTTTCGCTGACAGGCTCACCCATGGGCGGTTTGATCCATTCCAGGTACCAGCTGCAGAAATCGTCCCAGATGAGGGAGTAAATATTCTTGAGCGCCTCACTGAGGCGGAACTGCTCCATGAGAGTCGCGGTCTCTTTTTTTGCTTTGTTCAGGCGGTGTGCAAACCAGTCCGGCGCAAACCGGCTGGCGGCCGCCCCGGCCGACCTGTTCTCGCCCAGTTTTTTTACCAGCTTCAATGCATTCCAGAGCTTGTTGTTAAAATGACGTCCCTGCTCCAGCGCCGCTTCGTCGAACAACAGGTCATTTCCAGCCGGAGCGGATATCATGCTTCCAAATCGAACGGCATCTGCGCCATACTGTTCGATCAGCGCCAGCAGGTCTGGCGAATTACCGAGCGTTTTGCTCATCTTGCGCCCCTGCTTGTCACGCACCATGCCCGTAAAATATACATCACGGAACGGTCTTTCATTCATGTATTCCATGCCCGCCATGATCATACGTGCCACCCAGAAGAAAATGATGTCCTGCCCTGTCACGAGCACGGATGTGGGGTAATAGTAGTTGATGTCCTTATTGCCGGGCTGGGTAATGCCATGAAACACCTCCATGGGCCAGAGCCATGACGAGAACCAGGTGTCCAGTACATCTTCATCCTGCACCAGCTCGCTGACCGTTGCCGCTGCACCGGGAGCCGAAGCAATGGCTTCTTCCCGTGTCTGGCCTACGTATACGTTTCCCTGGCGGTCATACCATGCCGGGATCTGTTGTCCCCACCACAACTGGCGGCTGATGCACCAGTCCTTTACATTTTCCAGCCAATAACGGTAAGTGGCAAGAAACTTATCAGTGGGATGTATCCTTATATGTCCCTGCAGCACGGCATCGAGTGCGGGACCGGCCAGTTCCTTCATTTTTACGAACCACTGTGTTGATATCCGTGGCTCTACCACGGCGCCACTTCTCTGCGATTTGCCGATACGCGTAGTGTATTCTTCTTCCCGCAGCAGCAATCCTTCCTGTTTTAGCTGAGCGATAGCCTTCCTGCGTGCTTCAAAGCGGTCGAGCCCCACAAACACCTGAGCAGCTTCACTGATCGTTCCATCCGGGTTGAGGGTATCAATCACCGCAAGCTGGTGTTTCAACCCCAGGTTATAATCGTTGATGTCATGGGCTGGGGTCACTTTCAACGCACCGGTACCGAATTCCCTGTCCACGTATTCATCGAAAATGATATCCACTTTTCTGTTTACCAGAGGCACGATCACCTGCCTGCCGCGGAGATGTGCGTAACGTTCATCGGATGGGTTTACGCACACTGCGGTGTCGCCCATGATGGTTTCTGGGCGTTGCGTGGCGATGGTTACAAAATTTTCCCCGTCAGCGCTGTCTGCCAGCAGATACTTGATATAATACAGTTTGCCTCTTACTTCGGAGTACTCCACTTCTTCATCACTGAGGGCTGTCTGTGCGGCCGGATCCCAGTTGATCATGCGGGCGCCGCGATATATAAGCCCCTTGCGGTAGAGATCCGTAAATACCTGGATTACGGCCTTGTAGTAATGATCGTCCATCGTGAAATTCACGCGTTCCCAATCTACACTGCAACCCAGTTTGCGGATCTGGTCGTAGATGATGCCGCCATATTTTTCCTTCCATTCAAAAGCATATTCCAGGAAAGCTTCGCGGGTGAGAGATGATTTTTCTATTCCTTTTTCCCGAAGCATCTGCACCACCTTTGATTCGGTAGCAATGGAGGCATGATCACTGCCGGGCACCCAGCACACATTGAACCCATTCATCCGGGCCGTTCTGGCCAGGATATCCTGTACGGTCTCATTGAGCGTATGCCCCATATGAAGCACACCGGTAACATTGGGAGGGGGGATAACAATCGTATATGCAGGCCTGCTGTCGGGGACACTGCGGAAGTAGCCTTTCTGCATCCAGTGACGGTACCATTTTTCTTCGGTGCCGCCCGGGATATAATTCTTGCTCAGTTCGGTATCTTTTGCTTCCATATCGAGGCTGCAAAAGTAAGGAATTGAGGGAGGGTTTTGGCAGTGAGGGCATTGTAATCGGGCCAACGTTCCGGCCAAAGCAAATAATCTGCCTCCAGGCCATGGCTGAGATGGTCTGCAGAGCTGTCATTCACTGGCAGGCAGCGCTGTTATAACCGGCCCGTCCAGCCGAGGTAGGTAACCAGTGCAATCATCCCGAATAACGCAATTACGATGATCGTATTACGTACTCCTTCGTTGACGTGGAAGTGTGTATTTTCCATACCGCAACTTTTTTAAAGATGAACTCTCTGAAAGATCTTAATGTTCTGTCCCGACCCACATAAGCGGGACGGACTGTCTGGCAAGCATTTCCGTTGATTACAAGGTACAAACAATGTGCCGGTTATTTAACATTTTTTTTTGAACAATGCGGTAGCAACAGGTGTAAGACCTGTAACTTGTCGGCCGTTTATGTTCGCGATAGTAGATATAGAGACAACCGGGGGCCATGCATCGGCCAATGGTATTACAGAGGTCGCCATCCTTCTTCACAACGGGCATGAGGTGGAAGGGCGGTTTGAGACCCTGATCAACCCGGAAATGCCCATTCAACCTTATGTTCAGTCCCTTACAGGCATTACCGACAATATGGTGGCTTCCGCACCCGTGTTTGGGCAAGTGGCTGAGAAAATATTCAACTTATTGAAAAACAGGGTCTTTGTAGCACATAACGTCAATTTTGATTACTCATTTGTGCGTCATCACCTCCTCGGTGCCGGCTACGAACTGGATGTACAGAAGCTCTGCACTATCCGCCTTTCCCGCCGCATATTTCCCGGTTTCCGTCGTTATGGCCTCGGTTCCATCTGCTCGGAACTGAACATCCCTATCAGCGACCGCCACCGCGCTGCCGGCGATGCCATCGCCACTGCCCGTCTGTTTGAGCTGTTGTTGCTGAACGACAAAACGGGCGAGCTCTCCAAACTCATGAAAGGCCGCGGAGAGCAGTACCTGCCGCCCAACCTGGCTGCTGACAAGCTGGTGAGCCTGCCGCTGCTGCCCGGCGTGTATTATTTCCACGACAAAAAAGGGAAGATCATCTACGTCGGCAAGGCAAAAGCATTGCGGCAACGCGTCACCAGTCATTTTTCGAATAATAAGCCTACCCGGCAGAAACAGGATTTCCTGCGCAGGATATACGATATCACCCACCAGGTTTGCGGAAGCGAACTGATGGCTGCCGTGCGGGAGAGCGTGGAGATACGCAAGCACTGGCCCGAATTTAACAAAAGCCAGAAGGCCGGTGAACGCGTCTATGGCATTTACTCGTTCGAAGATGGGAAAGGGTACACGCGCCTTGCCATCGATCAAAAAAAGAAATACCTGGAGCCACTGCACAGCTTCACACTGCTGGAAGAAGGTCGGCAACTGCTGCTCAGCCTGGTGAAGCAGTTCGATCTCTGCCCGCGCCTCTGCTTTATAGACCTCACCGAAGGCGCCAATCTCCCGCAGCAGCGTGGTGAAACGGCCGGCGTATATAACGGAAGAGTAGCGCTTGCCACTGATTTCCTGCGGGAATGGCTGCCGAGTTTTGCGGTGATCGAAAAAACCCATGACCATGGCATGAATGCCTGCGCACTGGTGGAAAAAGGATCTTTCCGCGGTATCGGGGAAATACCTTCCGCGCTGGTACCCGAATCGATCGGCGATCTGCGGAAATACATCGAACCATTGCCCGAAAGCGCCTATATCCGCAGCTTGCTGTACACGTATGCGGAAAAGAACCCGGATAAAAAATTCATGCTGAAGGATTAGGTTCCCCTTCCATTTTCATATCATTACAGTAACCAAACCGCTGTATATGGTACGTACCTGCCTTGCCCTTGTCTTCCTTCTGTTATTGTCCCCCATACTTTCCCGCGCACAGAATGGGAAGGCCACAGATACCTACTATCAAACAAGCGATGTGCAGCCTTTGCAGGTACAATTCGAAGCAGACCGCGGTAACCTGCGCCGTTTTTATGTGATCGCGAACGCTCCCGAACGAAGGGAACGTTTCCGCGAATTGTACAACAACTATCTCGGGCAGCTCCGCCAGCTGGATTTTGACCGGATGAACACCAGCAGCCAGGTAGACTATATTCTCCTGAAACGGACCATCGACAACGAACTGCGGCTGCTCGACAAAGAGCAGAACGAGTACGCCGCCATAGAAAACTGGCTGCCGTTTGCGAATGAACTATACTCACTGGAAAAACAGCGTCGCCGGGGTGCCTCCATGGATGGCGAAAAGGTGGCGCGTTCCTTTTCTTCGATTGTTCGGCAGCTCAAAGAGCAGACGCAGCGATTGTCTTCGGTTAAAAACATGGAGCCCGAGCTATCGGCCCGTGCGGCTGCTTCCGTCCGGGGCCTGCAGGCCGCCGCAAAGAGTGTTTACGATTTTTACTATGGCTACGACCCACTGTTTACCTGGTGGGTGGCCAATCCCTACGAATCACTGAACACATCGCTCACGGCTTATGCCGCTGCACTCGAAGCGAAAGCAACCAGGTCAACCGCTGCCGCCGATGATGGAAGCGGGATTGTAGGTCATCCTGTTGGCAGGGATGAAATATTGCGGCTGCTGAAATACGATTTCATTCCGTATACCCCCGAGGAACTGGTGAATATTGCCAACAAAGAGTTTGCCTGGTGCGATTCCGAGATGCTCAGGGCCTCCAGGGAGATGGGCTTCGGGAACGACTGGAAGGCAGCGCTCGAAAAAGTAAAAACAACCTATGTGCCGCCGGGCAAACAGCCCGAAATGCTCCTTGGCCTGTATAACGAATCGGTTGACTTCATCAAGAAGAACCAACTGGTTACCATTCCGCCGCTGGCTGAGGAAACCTGGCGGATGACAATGATGTCGCCCCAGCAACAGCTCACCAGCCCTTTTTTCCTGGGTGGGGAAACGTTGCTGATCGCCTATCCCACCAATACCATGGACGAGGACGCGAAGATGATGAGCATGCGGGGAAACAATCCTCATTTTTCCCGTGCCACCGTACACCACGAACTGATCGCGGGTCACGGGTTGCAGCAATTCATGAACAGCCGGTACAAGCCCTATCGCAATTATTCCACGCCGTTCTGGACCGAAGGATGGTCGCTCTACTGGGAGTTTATACTGTACGATATGGGGTTCGCCAAATCGCCGGAAGACAGGATAGGTATGTTATTCTGGCGGATGCACCGCTGCGCCCGCATTATCTTCTCCTTGAACTACCAGTTAGGGAACTGGACTCCGCAGCAGTGCATCGATTTCCTGGTAGACCGTGTAGGGCATGAACGCGCCAATGCGGAGGGCGAAGTACGCCGTTCATTCACCGCGAACTATGGGCCATTGTACCAACTGGCATATATGACGGGCGCGTTTCAGTTCTGGGCATTGAAGAAGGAACTGGTCGATACCAAAAAAATGACCTACAGGCAGTTGAACGATGCCATCCTGAAAGAAAACAATATCCCCATTGAGCTCACGAGAGCCATACTTACCAATCAGAAACTCAGCAGGGATTTTTCTACCGGCTGGCGGTTTTATGATAAATGATTAATATTTCGGGGTAACGCCAGTATAGTTGGCCGGCGTAATGGCGAGCAGTTCTTTTTTTATTGCGGCGGTCACTTTCAGTGAACGGATAAACCGGTGAATACTTTTTTTATCAATGGCTTTTTTCCCGCGGGTAAGCGCCTTCAGCGCCTCATAAGGTTGTGGATAGCTCTCGCGGCGCAGGATGGTTTGAATGGCCTCGGCCACCACTGCCCAGTTCTGTTCCAGGTCCTGCTTCAGTCTTGGTTCATTCAGTACCAGTTTGTCGAGTCCTTTCGTGATCGATCGGATAGCCAGCAGGGTATGTGCGATGGGCATACCTATGTTGCGGAGCACCGTAGAGTCGGTCAGGTCGCGCTGTAGACGGCTCACGGGGAGTTTTGCTGAAAAATGTTCCAGCAGCGCATTCGCGATGCCAAGGTTGCCTTCGGCGTTCTCGAAATCGATCGGGTTTACCTTATGGGGCATGGCCGATGAACCCACTTCTCCTTTTTTTGTTTTCTGCCTGAAATAGTCCATGCTTATATAGGTCCAGGCGTCCCGGCAGAGGTCAATGAGTATCGTGTTGAGCCGCTTGACGGCATCGCAATGAGCTGCGATATGGTCATAGTGTTCTATCTGGGTGGTGAATTGAAGCCGTTTCAGCCCCAGGCGCTCTTCTATAAATACATTGCCTAATAACGGCCAGTCTTTTTTAGGGAAGGCTACCGAATGTGCATTAAAGTTGCCGGTTGCCCCGCCAAATTTGGCCGAATACGGAATATGGCTGAACAACTGAAGCTGATTTTCCACGCGTTCCGCAAATACCATGAATTCTTTGCCCAGCAATGTGGGCGAGGCGGGCTGGCCATGGGTCCGCGCAAGCATGGGAACTTTGCTCCATTGTTGTGCCAGCGCATGCAGGCGGTTGTGCAGCGCCGCTATGGAAGGAAGGTATTCCTGCTGCAGGCAGTGCTTCCACGCCAGCGGTATTGCAGTGTTGTTGATGTCCTGCGAGGTAAGGCCGAAATGGATCCATTCTTTCAGCGAATCGCCTCCCGCAGCACCCAGTTTTTCTTTCAGAAAATACTCGACCGCTTTTACATCGTGGTTCGTGACCGCCTCGATCTCTTTGATGCGTTTTGCATCCGCCAGTGAAAAATTGGCGCCGATAGCTTCCCATTCCCGCCGAAGTGCGTGGTCGGCCTTGAAAAACCTGTTATCTGCGAGAAAGAGAAAATATTCGATCTCTACCAGCACACGGTAGCGGATGAGCCCATACTCCGAAAAATAGGCATCCAGATGCTGAACCTGCGAACGGTAGCGGCCATCGACAGGGGAAATGGCGGTGAGAGCATTCAGTTCCATGATAAAGGGTTTCGGTGAGGGACAATTCGCTGCAAGGATCATTCTTTGCTTCGTTTGCACGAAATGAGTGAAATTGCACGCAAATTTAACTGAATTGAACAGGATTATACGTATCGGTGCGGTGAGTTATTTAAATACAAGGCCTTTGCTGTACGGGTTGAAGCACAGCGGGCTGCTGCACGATGTGTCTTTGGAAGAAGAATATCCTTCCCGGCTGGCGGACCGGCTGCTGAACGATGAAGTGGATGTGGCGCTGATACCGGTTGCAGTGATCCCCGCGATGAGCGAGCACCATATTGTTTCCGAATATTGCATCGGCGCAGAAAATGAAGTTGCATCAGTGTGCATCTTCAGCGATGTGCCACTACAACAGGTGGAAACAATATTGCTCGATTACCAGAGCCGGACGTCTGTAAGCCTCGCACGCATATTATTACGGGACCACTGGAAAAAAAATGTAAAATTCGTTGCGGCCGGCAAACATTTCGAGTCCTGCATAGAGGGTACGACCGCCGCGGTGATCATTGGCGACCGCGCCCTGCGGCAACGTGCGAAATCGCCGTACATCTATGACCTGGCCCTCGCATGGAAGGAAATGACAGGGCTCCCGTTTGTTTTCGCGGCCTGGGTCTCCAATAAGGAACTGCCCACCGAATTCCTACAGGCATTTGACCGCGCCAACGCATATGGACTCGCTCATCTCGACGAGGTGATCAGGCAGGAGCAGGTGGATTTTTATGATCTTCGTACTTATTACACGCAGAATATCAGTTATTTGCTCACACGGCAAAAAAGAGAAGCATTGGAACTGTTCCTCTTGCTCGTTCGGTCGCTGGAGAAAATGCCTGTTGTATGAGGCCATCCATTTCAGTCATAACCATCTGCTTTAATAACCTTGCCGATCTTCAGAGGACCTGTACCTCCGTAGATGCCCAGACGGAACATCCTGAGGAGCATTGGATCGTCAATGGATCCGGTACACCCGATATCGCCGACTGGTTGTCGGCTGCCCCGCAACCGCATTACCGGAAATGGATCAGTGAGCACGATAAAGGCATCTCGGATGCATTCAATAAAGGGATCGCGCTTTCGTCCGGAGATCTGATCCAGTTGTTGAATTCAGGTGATGTGTATGCAGTGCCCGATGTGCTCGCCGCGGTATCGCAAGCATTTACAGCGCACCCTGGTGCCCAATGGCTGAGTGGAAAACTGCAGATAAAACGTGCGGGTCACTGGGTGGAGACCGGCAAGCCTTTCAGGAAAAGCAAATTATACCGCGGCATGCGCAGTGTATCGCACCCCACCTGGTTCGTTCGCAGGGAAGCTTATGAACGTGCCGGCCAGTACCGGCTCGAGGAGAAAATTGCCATGGACTATGACATGATGTGCCGCATTGCGGGTGAGCCATATATTTTCCTGGACAAGCCCCTCGTCCGCTTCGACGATACAGGCATCAGCACCACGCAGTACCTGGAATCGCTGACGCAGAGCACCAGGGTCTATGAGTCGCATTTCGGGTATTCGCTGCGGGCCCGCGCCTGGCAATTCCGGCTGCGGCTCCTCCACCGGATGCTTCAGACAAAAGCGGGCAAATGGCTGTTTGCAGTAAAACGGAAAATGGGACTTGAAAATGCCTGATCCTTACAGCTCCAGGAGCGATGTATAGGCTGCAAAGGTTTCAGATACTGTTTTTTTCCAGTCAAAATCTGCAGCACGGCGATAGCCTTTTTCCACCAGTTGCAGCCTGAGTTCTGGATCGTTGAGTAAACGTTGCACGGTCTGCAGGATCGATGCCTTGTCGGCGGGATCAAAGTAAACGGCCGCGTCGCTGCCCACTTCGTCGATGCTGGACCCCTTGCTGGCCGCCACGGGGCAACCGCACGTAAATGCTTCGACCAGCGGCAGCCCAAATCCTTCATAAAGACTGGGATAGATAAAAAGGGTAGCTCCTGAATACAACCTTACCAGTGAATTGTTGCCGGTTACGGGCTCATACAATACCTGCTCTCCGATGCCAAGGTGCGTGAAAAATTGTAGTTCTGCTTTGGTGAAACCTCCGCCACCGCCACAAACCAGTTGCAGTTCCCTGTCTTTCAGGAACAGGGGGGCAATGGCTTCCGCAAATAGCCCGAAATTTTTATGAGCGCCCTTGCGGTTCCCGATAAACAACAGCCTGTTTTTTGCGCGGAAAGGAGCTGATAGTACCTTTTGCAGGGCCAGTGAATTGCCCAGGTAGATCGCCTTTACTTTTGCCGGGTCAACGGAATATAAATTGATGAGATCCTTTTTTGTATTCTCGGAGATCGTGAGCACGAGGTCGGCGCGCTCGATCATTTTTCTGCGCTGCTCTACCAGTTTTGTAAAAGCCGGCAGGCTGGCGTAAAATTTTTCGTCCACCAGGTCGCAGATCGTGATCACCACCGGCTTGTTGCCCACCAGTTTCAGGCAATAGGGATCATAGTAGGTGGGATGAAATATATCGAACTGCTGTTTTTTCAGCCTGAATGCGGATACCATCCGGTTGAGCACGCCGGCAATGGCGCGTTTGCCCTTGAAATGGATCTTCCGGAAAATGGATTCGGAGCCCAGCGACCGGAGATAGTCATTGTCTGAAAGAAAAACATCCAGCGGCATCACCACTACATCATCCCGCTGGCGCATACCGGATATCAGCTCGAAAAAATACCGCGAAATGCCGCCATACCGCTGCTGCCAGAATATCTGGAAATCATATTGAATGGAGATTCTTTTTCCGGTGTTCTTATGCGCCATCTCTTATTTTTTTCTTTAGCTCGGCGTAGTCTTTTTCCAGCAATGATTTTTGCAGGCCCGATGTCAGCGAGCTGATAAAGGGGGCCACCTGGTAGTTAGATACGATCGAAAACAGCAGTGGGCTGATCTTCTTCCTGCTGAACAGATGAAAATTTTTGCCATTGGTGAAAAGCGAAATTTTTTTCTGCTGCGCGATGTATTCCAGCGTAGATCGATGATAGAACGATATGTGCTGCCCGATCTCAGGAGCTATATATGGCCAGTCGTCCGCTTCCCGCAGAGCAGGAGGCTGAAGTACGGTTGAAAAGAGGATACTGTCAGAATAAGAAAGCATTTCTTCGATGGCCTGCATGGGGTCGGGAAGGTGTTCAAACAGCTCGAATGCTGACAGCATTTCAAACCGGGGATGCGCATTGCCGCTGGGCACTCCGAAGTTCTGCGCAAAAAGGTTCTCGCAGAATTTGTCCTGGTGATAGTAATCAAAGCCCCTGTCGCGCATCAGCCGCGTAAAGACGCCATATCCGCCGGCAAAGTCCAGGAAGGATTGCTTCCGGTCAAAAAATACGGTGATCACTGCCGACACGATCTGCGAAAAAGCGATGTTGCGCTGCAGCAACCCGATATCGAGCCGGGTGATGGCTGTGGAATAAGCTTCGGGCAACCAATAGGGTTCTTCGGTTTGTAGGAACAGGCATTGCGGGCAACGGTAATACTGCACATCGTACTGGCTGAGTACCGTTGCTGAAAAAAGGCGTTCTGTTTCGTTGTTACAAATCCTGCATTGCATGGTTACCGGATCATTTTTTTAAACCGGTCCAGGGTCCGTTCGGTCAATGAGCGTTTCCTGAACCATTTATCAAACGTATAGAGATCTGCCTCCCGGTCGGGTACGAGATCCGGCCGAAAGGTAATCAACCCGATGTTACCGGTATCCATGTTGGCAAATGGGCTCTCTGCACTGGTGGTGTGGGTGCTTTCTTCGCCAAATCCGATATTGGCAACCAAGTTGGTGCAGGGGATGATGGAGAGGCCGCCGTGTTTCCAGTTCGCATAGATCCATTGATAGTCCCAGGTATCTATTTCACCCTTTCTGACCCTCGAAAAAGCATTATCCCAGTAGGAAAAAGAGCTGGCCGGAAATCCGTATTCCCGGAACCAGCCGGCGAGTTGTTCTTTTTTGAAATCCGCCATAGATATATCATAGAGTTTCCAGGATCGCTGCCAGCTGGCCCATCCTCATACATGTGGGATCCTTGAGAAATAATAGGAGGCATTCGCGCAGGAATTATTCACCTGGAAATTGGTGCCGCCGATGTGCATCACATGTGGTTCGGGCTGGTATTTCTGCAGCATCGAGCGGCAGAAAGAAAAGAAATCGTGGGCGGGAAGGCAATCGTCTTCCAGAACGATACCCATTTCCACCTGTGAAAAGAACCAGCCGATGGCTCCCGAAACAGCCTTCCTGCATCCTTCATTTCCCTCCCGGAAAAGACGCGTCACTTCACAAGGCCAGTCTACCTGTTCAGTTACCTTGCGGGCCTGCCGGCATTTTTCAACATCTGATGGGTTACCCTCACTGGGACCGTCCGCTGCTATAAACAGCCGCTGCGGACGCTGCCGGCGGATCTCCTCAAAGACCCGCTGTGTTTGCAGGGGCCTGTTGAAGATGATGAGCAAGATCGGTATGTCAAACGCCTCGGGCATACGGTTTATTAGCTGAAGGATACATCTTTT
>Ga0206954_1240_pt1 | contig 12157 bp, 6 predicted proteins | sample Alteio_BWOrgHeat_37_FD_153250 | JGI IMG/M metagenome (GOLD analysis project Ga0206954, IMG submission 153250) | Enriched cells from forest soil in Barre Woods Harvard Forest LTER site, Petersham, Massachusetts, United States -... | ecosystem: Environmental > Terrestrial > Soil > Temperate forest > O...
CTTGCCTCCGCTGAAATCATGCTGAACCAGATAACAAGCCCAGAGAGTCCTCCAATTTTCGAGCTGGTTTGGCATCAAGTCGATCGCATGAGTCAGGGCATCGATCGCTTGATCGTATTTTTTTTCCACACGCAAAGTCTCGCCCAAGAGCAGCCAGCAAGGCCCGATTTTGGGATTAATCTCGTTCGTTTTGTTGAACGCACCCTCAGCTTCATCGTACCGCTTCATGGTGGCATAAACCTTTCCCAGAAAAAGCCATGTACTGGCCTGGTCGGGGTGCATCTGGGTGCCATGCTGGGCCAACGTCAGCGCTTCCTCATATCGCTGATTATGCAGGAGCGCTTCAACGGTCTCCCCTTCCAGCCTGACATCATCCGGGCTGGCCTGCAGTCCTTTCCAAAGCACGGCTAGCGCCTCTCTGCTTTTACCCGAATTGAGCAGTGCCGTGCCCGTATCGGCGGCACTTTGTGGGCCAATTTCCTCATGAGAAGCCGGAATGGGCAAGAGGGAAAGGTCGACGGTCTTGTCATGGGCCAGCTCATTCACCTTGGCGAGTGCGGCTTTGGATTGCTCTTCCTGCCCGAGGGAGTGTTCGCAGGTGGCAAGCTGGTACCAGTAATAGGGCATGGTTGGATCGAGCTCGACAGCCTTGTTGAGGGCATCGGCGGCTGCCTGAATCTCGGCCTTGTCATTGACGTGGGCGCTCGCCATGTGGGCAAAGGCCAGTTTGGCCCAGACACCAGCGATTATTTTGGGAGACTGCCCCGCAACCAGGTCGAGGGTCTTTTGGCTGGAAGCGATTGCGTCCGGGTATTTTTTTTGTTGGAACTGTGCATTTTGCAAAAGGCTCCAGTCGGCGGCACTTTTGTCATCCAGCTCTATAATTTTTTGGCACGCCGCTTCTGCTTCGGGCCATTTCTTGAGTCTGGATTCACTTATGGCAAGTACTCTGAGAACGCGAATGTCTTTCGGATCAATTGTCAGCGCCTTTTGCGCCGCATTTTCAGCGATGGCTGGATCAGTTGTATTGGTCGCAAGCCCGACCCATCCCTGAATCATTCCGGGATTCAGGGTCGTCATCTTTTCGTACGCTTTCTCGGCATCGGCTGGTTGCTTCAAAAACTCATAGGTAAAACCCAGGCCCATCCAGGCCTTGGTAAACCCTGGCCAAAAGTTAACTGCTTTCTGATAAGAGGCATTAGCTTCAGCCATCTTGGATTCGTGCAGATAAAAATTACCGAGACCACACCAGGCTAGGCTATTCTCGGGGTTTAGTTGTAAAGCCTTCTGAAAGGAATCATAGCCTTCCTGATCCCTTTTTTCCAAAAGACGCGTATCGCCAAAATTGACCCATATTTCGCTGCTTTGTGGGTTTTCCAATAGCCCCTGCTGGAGGATTTTTTCGGCATCGTCAAAATGGCCGATATGCGCCGCTGCCTCGCCGTACTCTCCCACCGTCATAAAGTTCTTTTCGCCCCAACAATCGCAGGCCTGATGAAGGTCCTCCGTGGCGTCTTCCCATGATCCATCAAGAAATTCAATGTGTCCCAACATGGCCCATACCAGCGGTTGATTGGGAGAGAGGGTTACCGAGTGCCGGGCCGCGTCTTCGCTGTCTTTCAACCGGCCTATTGTATTGTAATAGCCCTCCGCAAGATTAGCCCAAGCTTGGGCTAACTTCGGGGCAATCTCCACCGCGTTTCTCGCGCTGGTGATGGCATCATGGTAATTCTTAAGTTTTCCTTGTGCCATACTCAGATTGCACCAGCCAATGGCATAATCGGAATCGATCTGCGTCGCCCGGGTAAAAGCATCAGCCGCTTCCTTGAATTCCGATTGCTGAAGTCTTATGATGCCCAGGGTGTTCCAGAGGCGTCGTGAGTTGGGCTCGACTTTGAATCCTTCAGCCAGGGCCGTTCCGGCACCACTCAGGTCTTTTTGCTTAAGGTGGATAGTAGCCAGACCATTCCAAGCATTGCCATTGGTCGGGTCGGATTCCATCGCCCGTTGATAAGCCTTTAGGGCTTCATCCTGTTTTCCTTCATCGCTGAGGTTGGCTCCAAGGTTGTTCCACGCCTGAACGTGATGCGGGTTGATCCCCACCGCACTTTCCAAGGCGTACACCGCCTTATCGAGTTTGCCCTGCGTCGCATAGGCCAATCCGAGTTGATACCATAATTCAGCCGCGTCCGGTTGCTTGGCCACGCCCGATTTCAGCCCATCGATCAACTCCTCAAGAGTCGGGTTCGGTTTGCCGGGAAGTTGGTAGACCGGCTGGTCTTTTTCCACCGGAGAGGTATTTGAGTAGTTCGCTTCTGGAAGCGTTGGTTCTGTGTAAATCGCGTGGGCGGAGGAACAGGAAAGCAATATCTCCAGCACAAGCAGGGCGAAAAAGAATCGAAGGTGATCCATGCGCACAGTAAGCCTAGGCCTAGAACCAATGGGAGGACAAGTCGGCCCTTGAAATGCCTCAAACGCTCAACAACGTTTCCCGTCCACCTCTGGGAATCTCAGTACTCATTCATTGCCAACAGCGACAAACTATAACCCTTCCCCAAAGAGATGCAGTGTTCCTAGATATCCCCGTCATGGTCTCTCACGATCCCTTTGCTTATCTGAAGGATTTGTTCACACGCCTGCCAGCGGCCAAGATCGGTCAGATCAGAGAGTTCACGCCGCGAGCATGGACGAGCGCAAGTCGCGTGGAATTATTGTAACATCCGGGTTGGTTTCTGGTAGTAGTGGCCTGTAGCCATGTCTAGAAACGCCTCTCATCAGACCTTGTTTTGTACCACCCGTTGGACCTTGGTCGGTGAGGCTGCTCGTGGTGGAGATACGGAAGCGATGGAGGCTCTTGAGGTATTGTTTGGGACCTACTGGCAGCCGCTTTACCGCTACCTGCGCCGGTCGGGTCATTCTGAGCCAGATGCGCAGGATCTCGTGCAGGGGTTTATTGCCCATCTCCTGGGCCACAATGGCTTGCATCTGGTTGATCGCACGAAGGGGCGGTTCCGCGCGTTCCTTCTCGGTTGGCAAAGAAAACATCGGCTGAAACGGGGAGGATTCGCAACGCACCTTTCCATCGATTGGAAGTGCGCGGAGACGGGGCTCGGCATTGATCCAATCGATCCACGGAGTCCAGACCTTCTTTATGACCGCGACTGGGCCCTGGCCTTGCTCGACAAAGTGCTCAACGATCTTGAGCGGGAAGAAAAGGATTTTGATCGATGGAAGCCGTTTCTTAGTCTCAGTGCCGGATACCTGTCCTATGTGGAGATTGCGGTGCAATTTGGCTTGAGCGAGGGAGCCGCTCGCGTGGCCGTCCACCGCCTCCGCAAACTTTATCGGAAGCGATTGCGCCAAGAAATCAGCCGCACGTTAGCTGGCCCCGAGATGATTGAGGATGAAATGCGCGCACTCTTTGCCGCCCTCTCGGGCTGATTGTTTGTAACGTTCCGAGGTGGATGCGTAAGGGTAAGGTGAAATGAACTACAAAAAGCCCAACATTTGCCCCGAATGCGGAAATCCCGTACCGACTGACAGCCCGCACCACCTCTGTCCGTCCTGCCTGCTGGCGCAGGCCATGGCTTCCCAGACACAGGAAGGCCAACAAATTCCCTCCGCCAGCGTTCCTGAGCAGAAGAAATTAGCGGAAAGTTCCCGCAACTGGAAATTCTTGAATGCCTGGGACGCGGCGGGATGGGGGTTGTCTACAAGGCCGTTCAGAAATCGCTTAACCGTCTGGTGGCGATCAAAATTCTGGCCCCGGAGCGCGAACACGATGCCAAATTTGCCGGGCGTTTCGCCCGCGAAGCCGAATTGCTTGCGAAGCTCAGTCATCCGCACATCGTCACCATTCACGACTTTGGCGAGAGCGGAGAACTCTACTATCTGATGATGGAGTACGTGGACGGCGTCAGCTTGCGCGATCTTTTGCGGGACGGAAAACTGGAGCCGCAACAGGCGCTGGCCATTGTCCCCCAGATTTGCGATGCGCTTCAGTTCGCGCATGACCGGGGCATTGTTCACCGGGACATCAAGCCGGAGAACATCCTGCTCAATAAAGCAGGCCAAGTGAAAATCGCCGACTTCGGCGTGGCAAAGATTATCGCGAACGAACTAACCGAAATTCCCGGCAGCGCGGCCCCGTCGTCGGAAATGGCCGGGACCGAAGCCGGGAAGGTGATCGGCACCCCGCAATACATGGCCCCGGAGCAACTTTCCCATCCGCTGGACGTGGACAACCGCGCCGACATCTACGCCCTCGGCGTCGTTTTTTACCAGATGCTCACCGGCGAACTGCCCGTCGGCAAATTCGAGCCGCCCTCGCGCAAGGTGCAGATCGACGTGCGCCTGGACGACATTGTCCTGCGCGCCTTGCAAAAGCAGCCTGAGCTCCGTTACCAGCAGGCCAGCGTGATGAAAACGCAAGTGGAGACGATTGCAGCAACACACGGCGGGAACGAGAAAGTAGAAGGTGGAGGACCAAGCGAGAGCCCAGTTGCTCCAATCTTGAAATCCGAGCGAGCGCGGTTGGCCGTGCAGGAATCCTCCGATGCGAGGGTTAATTACCCGGCCATGGACGAGGTGACCTTGTACACGGACCGGCTTGTCATTTCGTCCGGCTACAACCAGCGCTCTATTCCGCTGGTGGATATTCACGAACTCGGTGAGGCCGTCATGCCTTTCTGGTTCAATCCGGGGCCACACCGTTATGCTGCCGTGGACTTCGACGAGGCGGGGCAGCGCCGCCGTCTGGCATTTCTTGCCGGAAGCTCGATGTTCCGCTCGCCTGGTGATACGCGTCTGCACGCGGCTGAATGGCTCACCGCCATCCAGAAGGCGATAAAATCCGACACTGGACGTGATGTGCCGATTGCGCAGGGGCCGACAGTTATGCCCGTGAAGATCACGTGGGCACTCATGTGGCTGCCGGTGCCATTGCTCGCCGCCATTCCCTTGATCGCCAGTCTTCTGTCGCGAAGTACTCCCGACAGTCATTCGGTGATGATCGCCGCCCAGATTAGTGGGGCGTTTATGCTACTGCCGGTGCTGAGTTTGTTCTCCGTTTATGTCATACGCTCGATCTCTCTCCGGGGCACGGTGAAAAGGCCGCTCGGCTGCGCAACCAGTAGCGCGGGCATCCCGCCTGTGAATCCGTCGTCGGCACCTCCAGGCAGCGGAAGGCAGAACGTGGAAATTGAACCGCACTTCTCGCGCACGGCCATCGTGGGCGCTTGTTTGGGAATGTTGTCGGTGGTGATGTTTGCATTTGCAGCAATCATCAATCAAGTGGCCACAATTTGGCAGCCAACCGGTGAAGTTCTGCCAAACAAGCCAGCCGAACTGGTATCGGGGCTATTGATTGCTGGCGGAGTGCTGTGCGTACTTGGCTTTACATTACTCGGCTGGATTGCCGTGTCGCAAATCCGACGCTCGGCGGGAAAGCTTTATGGGATGTGGCTGGCGGTTTTCGACGGATTGCTTTTTCCGCTGCTTGCGGTAGATGGACTTTTTTTGGTAGCTGCGGTTGTAATTTATTTTAGTATCATGTCCCCGTTTGGATACAACGGTCATGGTGATGCCGGGCCATTAACGCTAGTCGCGATCCTGCTTTGCGGAGTCGTCGTCGTTTCGATTGTCGTCGATTTTCTCATCATCCGCGCTGTTTGGCGGGCGGCGAACAAACCTACAGGGAAACTGACCGCAGTCATGGCCGTCGTTTTCGGTGGGCTGGTCGCAGGCGGCTTTATTGTTCTCTTACTGACAATGGCATTCCTAGTTTTCTCACGAGAAATATTGGTGATTCGGCATCAAGGACAGTCGGCCCGGCAACAGATGGAAGCCTCGGTTTACCGCCCCTTGCTTCGCGTCACGCTACGCGTGCTCGATGTGCCGCACGGTCTCGACACTGGCGCGTTGGTACGACCGGCTGCGTTGTTCGACCGGGGAGATGTGCGGGTGATCGCATCGCCTTCAGTCGTTGTGACCAGCGGCGAAGAAGGTGTGATTCACATTCCCGAGGACGCGGAGATTAACCCGGATGGTGCGGGATCGGCGATTTTAGGTGGAAAAACACGGACACTGTTCGTCGACCCGACTTACCAAAATGGCTCCAGTTGGGTGCGCTACACACTCGATGGCTTGACCTCAACCGGAAACGCCCCGGCCACCCGTCAAAAAATGCGCAGCAACTCGGTATATCTCGGCGAGTTCCAGTTACTGGAGGAAAATGGGGCGGAAAATGGTCGCAGCCAGTGGGCCGTGCTGACGATTGAAATGGAATCCGCGCAAACAATGCCCACTATTCTCGCTGCCGCGCAAAATTCTTCCTTCGGCCCGGTGATCGAGCATGTGTTACCCATGGACAAGGACGGATTGACTTCACTCTTTGACGTCGACCACGACAAACTCGTGCCCGATCCCGGCCCGGGCGACACACAAGCCGGTCTGACGCAGCTTTTCTCGTCCGGCCTGGTTGTCAGCCATGACGAGGCCAAAGGCCAGACAGTGCTCATAGGCATGGCGGCAGGCACCGTGACCCAATCCATTCCCGTCGGACAGTGGGAAACAATGAATGCCGCCGAGGCTGCCGCCGCCATTGATAAGAATCCCGGCAAGTCGGGCATGGGTGTGATGACGGCTGCGGTCGCCACAGGTAAACCACCGCTCACATTTCTCTTCAAAACCCCTTCGGGCAAAGTTGGCTTATGGCAAGTCGAGGAATATGTCGAGAACCGCAGTGTGAAGATTCGCTACAAACTAGTCCAAGGCGACAAGACGCAGTCCGCGGCCATCGCCTCACCCTCGTCTCCCCGGTGATCGCGTAGCATCTCACACCCCGTGATACAGTGACCGGCGTTGCCCGTGAGAGACCACACCGCAAAATACGTGCAGACTCAGCCGCATACGTTGTAGTGTATCGTATATGGCAGCAATACGCTGGTGGAACTTAGACGAGCATTTATCAACAACTAAGGAGGCTTTTAATGCCCTCAAGGACTTGATTCAACATTCGCGAGAATCCTTAAATAGCGAACGAAAAAAGGCCGAGAGGCGAGCACTTAAGCACGCTCAAACAATGCGTATCATCAGCGCAGAGCCAATGCGTAAAAAGGATAAGGAGTTTCATAAAGTCCTATCAGCTTATACTCCACTGTTGAATAAGTATTGCGGAACACTGCCGCGCTTTATCAACTATGCGTGCCTTATTCAGCTTTATACGTTGTTTGAAGATAGAGGTGTCGTGCTTTGCAATGAACTTAAAAAGCGAGATAAGACCATACCCTTAAAACTTGGTGAATTTGGAAAGCCCAATTTTGATACGATCAAAACGTACCTAACAAAGCTTTGCAGCGTGGAGTATAAGTATTGGGATCAGATTCAGCTACTGGCGAAGCTGCGGCATCAAATCGTACATACCAACGGCCATACGGAAAACGAGAAGCTTATAGCCGAGATAAAAAAGACAAAGGGTCTACGGATATACGAGCCGTATAATCCTAAGGTAAAGCATGTGGACAATGACAATGTAGATTTCCAGCTTGATCATGACAATGTGCCACCCGAGCTGGAAAAGAAAAAGCCCCTTATCATCGTAAAGAACGAGTACGTAGACTACATCATGCCAATAGTCGCCGGGCTCTTTGACAAAGTATTCCAAGATAAAAAGTTTGGTGATCCTTCACCGTTCACGCATCAATATGCCGATGCACCTCTAATCTGCACCGGCTCAGGAAAGACTCTTAAAGTGCAGGTCGTCTACAATGATTAACGATCTTCGCATTATCTAGTCAATGATGGCACCAATGACTCTTTATAAATACCTTCACCCTTCTAAGTTGAGCTTATTGCTTCAAAATAAGCTGCTCTTGACACCAGCGAGGTATCTCAATGATCCTTTGGAATTTTTCGTTAGAACCGAGGATTTTACAGATGAAGAGTTGAAACATCATTTTGAACTGTATGAGAGAAGCGGGCCAAAACCTAATGGCTACGAGCAACTTTCTCCAGACCTTAAGTGGACATTGTTTTTAATGGCAATCCGAAGAGAGGAGTTTGCGGCCCAGGAAGCCACAGATATGCGGGAAGGACTTAGTGGTGAGCTTGGTATTCTCTCGTTGACAGAGGAACCCTGTAATCAACTCATGTGGTCGCACTATACCGAGTCTGGGAAGGGGGTAGCTGTGGGCCTATTTGTTGGAGAAGAAGAGAACCGACATGGCTTACTCGCTCGTCCCTGTTCATTTGGGTTGGCCATAAAGGTGACCTATTCCGATGAAGTAACGAAACTTAAGACTGACTTTTCCAATTCAGCGCACGTTTTTTGTTCCAAGCGGTTGGCATGGGAATATGAAAGAGAATGGCGAGTAATTAAAGCGCTTAATGAGGCAGAGGGTGTTCAACAGAACGACACTCTGCTTTATACCCTAAGTTTCATGCCAGAACATCTCGCCACAATCATCTTCGGACTTTCAACGAGTCAGGAACTGAGATCTCAAATTAAAAAGCAGTTTCATTCGTCGTCATATCCGAACGTCATGCTTCAAGAAGTCTTTCTTGACTGGAGGACAGCAGCAATCAGTCTTCGTCCCGTACAGTGATTTTCCCAATGTAATGTAATTGTTATTATCGGAAATGTGCGACCGCAGAGACGGGATTGTTTATGCGGTTACTCTGTCATAAAGTTTCGAGATGGGTACTGTGTTTGAGGTGGCCCTCTTATCCCGGTATGCCGGGGGTAATTCGTGGCGTGGCTCCATGGAAAAGAATGCTTTTAATCCAAGAGCGTACGGGAAGAACTCTTGGGCGTGACATCCGCCACCGGCTTTATGTCTATTGTTCCCAGGTTCAGATTCCTGCCCTGTCGCAAAACTTATCTTGCCATGTTGCGTGTATTAGCTAATTAATACGCTTATGGCTTTGGTTTTCAGCCTCGCAGCCGCAAGCGACACCCCCATCTACCGCCAAATCATGCGGCAGATCCGCCGGGCCGTCGCGCTGGAACAGCTCCAACTCGGCGAGCAGCTTCCGACGGTGCGTGCGTTGGCTGAATCGCTCGTGGTTAATCCCAACACGGTGGCGAGGGCCTACCAGGAATTGATTCGAGATGGCTTGCTCGAAAGCCGCAGCGGCATCGGGGTTTTTGTCGCCGAAAAGGTCCGGCAGGTTTTTTCCCCCGCCGAACGCGAGCGCCGCCTCCGCCAGGCCATCGAACCGCTTTTGCACGAAGCCCTCATGCTCCACTTTTCCCTGCCTGAAGTCCGCACCGCTCTCGAAGAACAGTGGCAGGAACTGCAAAGTCACGTCACAACCCGGAGGAAAAAATGAGCCAGCCATCCGCGCCTATCATTGAGATCGACCACCTGACCAAATACTACGGCAAACGCGAGATCGTCTCCGACCTATCTCTCACTGTACCACGGGGCTGCATCTACGGATTTCTGGGCCGCAATGGCATGGGCAAGACGACCACGATCCGCGTTTTTCTCGGGCTGGAAGATCCCACGCGCGGGACCGCCCGTGTTTTCGGCCTCGACTCCCGCTCCCTATCCCCCGAAGCGCGGGCGCGCATCGGCTATTTACCGGAAGGCCATCATGTTTACGGGTGGATGACCGTTCGGGAATGCGGCCAATTCCAGGCCAGCCATTTTCCGGCCTGGGACCAGGATATTTTTGAAACCGTCCTCACTCATTTTCGCCTGACGCCCAAGATGAAGGCCGGGCATCTCTCGCGCGGGCAGCGGGCGGGCCTGTGCCTGGCGCTGACCCTGGCGCCGGAACCCGAATTACTCGTCCTGGACGATCCCGCGCTGGGCCTCGATCCGGTGGCGCGGCGCAGCCTGCTGCAATCGATGCTCTACGTCACGCGACAGGCGGATCGCACCATTTTCTTTTCCTCGCACCTGCTCTCCGATGTCGAGCGTGTGGCCGACCGCATCGCGGTGCTGGATGGCGGCACGCTCCGGGCCGATTGCACGGTGGAGGCTTTCCGGCAGCAGATTCGTCATTTTGTGCTCAAGTTTCGGGGGACACCGCCCGCCACGCCCGAGATTCCCGGCCTGCTGGAAAGCTTTCGCACCGACCGCGAACTGGCGATCACCCTGGTCAACGTCACGCCGGAAACCGAAAGTCGGCTCCACGCCCTACAGCCCGAATCGATTGAACCGGCCGAGTTGACGCTGGAGGACGCCTTCATCAGCTACGTGGGCGAGCGGGGCGAGAAAAGTTTCTTTATGAACGGTAAGGAGGTGAAATGAAAGCCATGCTTTGGAAAGAATTGCGGGAAAATTTCAAATGGGCCGTCTTGGCCATGATCGGTCTGGGGCTGGCCGAGTTTTACGGCTTGATGGTGAAAAGCAATTTTTATGACGATGCCACGCCAACCCTCCTCAAGCCGTCCTTTTTAATGGCCACGACTTTCGGCTGCGCGGCGGTGGGCCTGGTCCTCGGCCTTATCCAGATTTTGCCTGAACTGCGGCGCGACCAATGGGCGGCCCTGCTCCATCGGCCCGTGACCCGAACGACGATCTACTGCGGCAAAGCCTTCGCCGGAATCCTTCTCTATTTTCTGGCCACCCTGCCGCCTTTTCTGGCCTGTATCTGGTATTCGGCTACGCCGGGACACTTTAATGTGCCCTTTGTCGCACAGACGATTTGTCCTGGAATCGCCGATCTTTGCGCGGGATTGATGTACTACCTTGCCGCGCTTTTCGTCGGCTTGCATCGCGGGGCCTGGTATGGCACCCGGGCGTTCGGCTTTCTCGCCGCCGTCGTGGTTTCGTTTTACGTGACGGTGCCCTACATCCCCCTCTTCCGCCTGCCGCTGGAAGCGTCACTCCTGATGTCGCTGTCGCTTTTTGTCGCCGGATGCGGGGCCATCGCGACCAATGGCAAGTTTGGTGACCAACCCCGGCCGGCACAACTGGCCCTCCTGGCCGTCATCTTTTACGGGGTGTGCGGCCTGGGTACCGTCGGGGTCATGCTGCTTTCCATGTTCTCTCCTCCCGACTACTACTATGGCACCCAGTACGAAGTCGATATTGACGGAAGGCCGTTAAAGATAACCTCGAGCAAAAACAGTGGTTCGACCATAACCGATCTGGCCGGAAATGTAATCAAAGACGAACGGTTCAATTCGGCATCACGGTACAATTTCCTGCTCAGTTTTTCCCAACTTTCCACCTTCATCGGCGATCGGCACGGCATCGAACGGGGGCGACCCGAGGGCTATCGCCAGAATTACACCTATCTGATCCAGGCGGGTGGCTCCTTCGATAACGAAACCGAATCGTGGTACTATCTCCCCTTGCAGCGACAGTTTGTCGGCTATTTTTTCAAGACGAATCAACGGATCGGCAGCATCGGTCAAAATGGATTTCGACCCCAGGAGGAACCGGTCGAACCCTTCACGGAAAACATTTCCGGCTCCGCCTATTGGCAGGTGTCCGAGTTCGTTCAGATCGGTTCGACGGTTTATCATAATGATTTCGATCAACGGAAAATCACCCCGGTCTTTTCCCCGGAGGGGGCAACGGTCTTTGGGTCAGAGCCCCTGCAATCAAACCAGGATCGTTCTCTTGGATTGAAGTTGGGCGCGATCGCTTTGCTGGATAAGCTGATGGTCGTCGACAAAACCGGCCAGACCGTCGCCACCTTGCCCTATCATCAGGATATGGATCACTATGGCACCGTTTCCGTCGCCATCATGCCGGCCAAGGACCGCTATTTTCTTCATTATCAGCCGAGTCAATGGATCGACTATGAAAAGCAGTGCCAGATGTCTTCCTATTTTGAAGAGATGGACACCAAGGGGGCACTCCTCAATACCTACACACTCCCTCCGCTTCCCGAGCCCCATTTTCACCGTACCTGGCAACAATACATTGTCGAAAGCCTGCAAACACCGACCTTCTTTTATGGCGACATGATCTACGCGAAAGTGGGTGCGCTTTGCGGGTCGAAGCGACTGGCGAGCCAATTAAAGCAGGCATTCGGACGAGGTTGGAACTACACCCGGGATATTGCGATCCGCATCACCACGGTTTCACTCGTTCTCGCGGCGTTGACCTACCTGTGGGCCCGCCGGATGCACTTCTCGCCGAAGCGGGCCTGGGCCTGGGCGGCTTTTGTCCTGGGCTTTAACCTGGCAGGCCTC
>Ga0206954_1030_pt1 | contig 12149 bp, 10 predicted proteins | sample Alteio_BWOrgHeat_37_FD_153250 | JGI IMG/M metagenome (GOLD analysis project Ga0206954, IMG submission 153250) | Enriched cells from forest soil in Barre Woods Harvard Forest LTER site, Petersham, Massachusetts, United States -... | ecosystem: Environmental > Terrestrial > Soil > Temperate forest >...
ATGCCTTGGGCGGCATCCTCTGGTCTGTCGGTTTTTTGCTTCTCGGCTATTTTGTCGGTGCGAGCTGGCCCAACATTGTGCGCTGGATTGGACGGACGGATGTGCTTTTGGGCATCACCTTACTCCTGCTCGGTGGGATCTTGTGGGTGCGACGCAAGAAATAGCGTCTGCACGACAACCATGTTTCGTGACGATTCAGAGTAAACTGGGTATATTGGCCGCATGCTCAAGAGGATGGCCATCTATCTTGGCGGGCTTGTCATCGCTGTATCTTTAATCTGGATCATTTTCCTTTTTGCGCCGACCCAATCCGTGGGGAAAACGATTTCGCTCAAATTGAATCGAGATGTCCTGACCGTATTGGAGTTTCCTTCCCAAAAGTCCGTAACCACGGCCTTGATTCTCTTTCTTTCTGGTGACGGCGGTTGGGGTGATTTGGAAGAGGGCATAGCTCATGCGCTGCAAAAACATGGTTATGAGATCATCGGAATTGATTCGGTGCAATATGCCAAGACGGATTACAACCTGGATATTTTGCAGGCGGATTTCAGCACGATTGCGCAAGCCGCAGAGCTTCCCTTCGATGGCCACCCGCGGCCTCTTATCGTGGGTGGTTATTCCATGGGTGCCGAACAGGCCATTGCGGTGGCGGGCGGGCCATCTCCACCTCCGGGATTAGTCGGACTACTGCTGGTGGATCCATGCAGTCGCGGTCGCTATGGCCTGCGCACCTCCGATCAAATGAACGTGCTTCCCACCGGTCCCGGCACCTTCAGCATGGAGGACTTTGCGCAAACGATGGGAAAGTTGCGGGTCGTGCAGTGGCATGCCTCCCAAGATGAGATTGATTCCCGTACGTGGCTCGATTCCCTAACGGCAAAACACCAGGAATTTGATTTCCCTAACGCCGGGCATGATTACGGCAATAACCGTGATGATTTTCTTCACCAATTGGTCCAAAGTGCGAGTTGGATTTTGTCGTCCGATCCAGGCGCACCCCGAGCGGTGATAAACAAGAATTGACCCATGAATCCCAGGACACCTCATCCTGACACGACCACGCAACAGGATAAAACCCCTGATTCTGGGCAAATCGTCTTTCCCGTCAGGACGAAACCTATCCCGATTTGGTCGACGAAAAACGTTAGAATATTGGCATGGGCGGTCCGCCTTACCGCCATCGTGAACATTGTCATTGCGTTATTGCGGCACGAACCAAAACTGATTTATTGGTTGGGGAAATGGGTGCCTTTTGAAATCAGCGAAGGCCATCGGCTTCGAATGCTCCTCACGTCGGCGCTTTTGCTGATTCTTGCTTCGGGGTTGGAAAGGGGTAAGCGATCAGCCTGGCTCTTGACCATCACGGTGTTGGCCATCGCCCCTATTTTGCACCTTGGTCGCGCCGCAATCTGGCCACAGGCGCTGATGAGCTTGTTCCTGATCGGTTTTCTTATCATTAATCGACGCCACTTTGTGGCCCGTTCCGATCAGAATTCCATTCGAACCGCTCTCATCGTTTGCCCAGTCCTGGCCGTTGCGCTGATAGCCTTTGGCACCGTGCGTCTGCATGCATTACATAAATACACGACGGGAAAGCACACCTGGCTGGAATGCCTGCAAACCACTTGCGAATTGGTTATTACCCACCAAACGCGTATCGAACTGCCCCAAACTCCCCACGCGATCCAGCTTTTTGTCGTTTTACGCACGGGAGGTACTTCCATCGCCTTGCTTGGTTTGATTTTGATGCTGCGTCCCGTTTTGCTGCGACAAAAGGCTTCCGAAGAACAGCGCGCGCGGGTTCGTCGGTTGATTCATTGGTGTGGATGCGATCCACTGGATTCTTATGCGTTGCTTAACGATAAGAGTTATTTTTTTACGGAGGGGCGCAATGCCGTGGTGCCCTATGTCTTGTCTGGCAAGCTGGCCGTTGCCCTGGCGGATCCGATTGGATCGGCGCATGATCGTCCCCGCGCCATCGCCGAGTTCTCCCATTTTTGTCGATGTCAGGATTGGGAGCCGGTTTTTTACGCGATTTCTCCAGACCTGATTTCCAACTACAAGCAAGAGGATTTCTCCGTATTTAAGATTGGAGAAGGGGCTCGTTTGAGGGCTGAAGAATTTGATCTTAAAGGATCTGATTTCCAAAACTTGCGCACCGCCTGCAACCGGGCGCACAAGTTGGGCCTGCGTTTCCATTGGTACCATGCAGCCAATGGCGTCGACCCCACTCTCGAGCGTCAGCTTGAGGAGATTTCACAAACCTGGTTGAGCAAAAAGGGCACACAGGAAATGACCTTTGATATGGGTTCTTTCTCTCTGGAGGATATTCGTCAAAATGGTGCCGCCGTCGCAATGGATGCCACGGGCAAGGCGCTGGCCTTTGCCACCTGGAGGCCTTTTGCAAGGGTGACCGGTCAATCCCTTGACTTGATGCGTTCGCTTCCGCAGGCGCGCAACGTCATGGATTTTATTCTCGTCAAATCGATCAAATATTTTCACGCACAGGGAATCAATGACATAAGCCTGGGCAATTCCCCTCTGGCGAATACAGAAAAGGAAACCGCCCAACTGGTGACGGAAGAAAGGGTGGTGCAGTTTCTTTTCGAAAATCTCAACCGCATTTATGGTTATAAATCGCTTTTTGAATTCAAACGCAAGTACCGTCCAACTTGGAGTGGGCGCTATGTCGCCTACCGCCGCACCACCCATCTGCCGCTCGTAGGTTTGGCTCTGGTTCGCGTGCATGCCCCGGAAGGAATTTGGAAATTTCTCATCGGTTAGCTGTGCCAGCCTTTGGGTGGCACGCGAGATCGTCATGGCGTGAAAAGAGAAAATTTCACAAAGCAATCACAAAGACTTTTATCCTCAAAGTGACGCTAGTCGTGGTACTGTTTTCAAGGCGTGCGCACAGAAACGCATGACTAAAAACCATGAGAGAACCAACCATGATTCCGCAGGATCGGTCCGGATGGTTTTGCCTTTGCGCAGTGATCGTCGCTGGTTGTCTTTCGGCTAGTTGCAGTCATCCCAAACATATTTGGGTTCAGGGTTACGTCGAAGGAGAATTCGTTTACATCTCGTCCACGCTGGCCGGGCCGCTGCAAACCTTGAATGTCTACCGGGGCACCGAAGTCAAGGCAGGCGATCCGCTTTTTGCACTCGATCGTACGGTGGAAAAAGCCGCGTTGGACCAGGCGCAAGCCTCGTTGACTTTCTCGCAACAAGATTTCGATCGGCAGGAAAAACTCAGCTTAAACCCTGGCTCAGCCTCCATCCGGGATTTGCAACTCGCCCGTTCCGCGCGCGATCAGGACAGCCAACGGTTGGTCCAAGCGCAGTGGAATTTTGCACAAAAGGAACAGGCGGCGCTGCAAGCCGGATTGGTTTTTGACACGCTTTATCGCGAAGGGGAATGGGTCGAGGCGGGACACCCGGTCGTGGTTTTACTGCCACCGCAAAATATTGAAGTGCGTGCCTTTGTTCCGGAAACGGAAGTCGGCACCATTCACCCCGGCGACAAGGCGCAGGTTACGGTCGATGGCGTTAAAGAGCCCTTTATCGGAAAGGTGCGCTACATTTTTCCACAGTCGGAATATACGCCCCCGGTTATCTATAGTGAGGAGAGTCGCGGCAAACTCGTCTTCATGGTTGAAGTTGATTTTGATCCCGAGACCGCCGCCAAACTACATCCCGGTCAACCGGTGGATGTGGAAATCGGACCCTGATCTCATGGCTGATGATTTCGCCATCGATGTCAAAGGCATGACGAAGCGTTTTGGCGAACGCACGGTCGTCAACAAGATCGATCTTCAGGTTCGTTCCGGGGAAATTTACGGCTTTCTCGGCCCCAACGGCAGCGGCAAAACAACTTTCATCCGCATGCTCTGCGGTCTGCTCCGGGCCGATGCGGGCAACGGCACGTGCCTGGGTTATGACGTGATCAAGGACAGCGAGGAGATCAAAAAGCAAGTCGGCTACATGACGCAGCGATTCAGTTTTTACGAGGATTTGAGCATCGTCGAAAATCTCGATTTCGTTGCCCGCATGTACAGCATGAAAAACCGGAAGGAAGTCGTGCAAAAGAGCATCGAACGACTCGGACTGGTTGAGCGCCAAAAACAATTGGCCGGAGAACTTTCCGGCGGTTGGAAGCAACGCATGGCCCTGGCCGCCTGCCTGATTCACAATCCCAAGCTCCTCCTGCTTGATGAACCAACGGCGGGTGTGGACCCCAAGGCTCGTCGTGATTTTTGGGAACAAATTCAACTCTTGGCCGCCGATGGATTGACGGTTCTCATCACCACGCACTACATGGACGAAGCAGAACGATGCAATCGGCTGGCCTACATTTCCTACGGTAACCTATTGACGCACGGCACTGTGGCTGAGGTGATCGAGCATGTGGGGTTGACGACATGGTCGGTCCATGGGCCCGATTTACTCCAGCTGGCCGAGCAACTCCGCCAGAAACCCGGAGTGGAACAGGCTGTTGTCTTTGGCACTCTTCTGCATGTGAGCGGTGATAATGCCGCCGCGTTGGAGCAGGCCATTGCCCCGTTCCGTTCGGAAAAATATAAATGGGAACAAATTCCATCCGGGCTGGAGGATGTTTTTATTCACCTCATGGAAAAATCGAAGGACAATTTTTCATCATGACCTGGCTCCCCGATTTTTCCCTGGAACGATTCAAGGGCATCGTCGTGAAGGAATTCATCCAGATGCGCCGGGATCGGCTGACCTTTGCCATGATGCTCGGCATTCCGTTGATGCAACTGATTCTTTTCGGCTTTGCCATCAATGTGAATCCGCGACACTTGCCCACCGACGTGATCATGGGCGACAATGGCCCGCAAGGACGGAGTATTCTCTACGCTTTCAAGAACACTTCCTATTTCGATTTTATCCGGATTTTGAAAACCGAGTCGGATGGGCGCGAAGCCCTGGCGCGGGGTGATGTCCAGTTCGTGATTAATATTCCGGAAAATTTTTCTCGCGATCTCCTTCGCGGCGACCGGCCCGCCATCCTGATCGAGGCCGACGCGACCGATCCCAGCGCCACAGGTTATGCCCTCAGTTCCGCGAGTGCGCTTCTGAATACCGCATTGCAAAACGATCTCAAGGGGCCGCTCGCTTATCTCAAGGGCACCAACGGCCCCTTCGATCTGCAGGTGCATGCGCTCTACAATCCGGAAATCAACACGCAGTACAACATCGTGCCCGGTCTCATGGGTGTCATTCTCACAATGACCATGATCATGATCACCGGGCTGGCCATCACGCGCGAGCGCGAGCGCGGCACGATGGAGAATCTTCTTTCCATGCCGACGCGTCCTCTGGAGGTCCTGGTTGGCAAAATCACGCCTTATATTTTGGTGGGTTATATTCAACTCGGACTCATTCTGGTCATGGCCCATTTTCTTTTTGGCGTGCCCATTCTTGGCAGCGTTTTTCTTCTCCTGGCGGCAGCGTTTGTCTTCATTGCGGCCAACCTGGCCATGGGCATCATGTTTTCCACCATTGCGCAAAATCAGCTCCAGGCGATGCAGATGGCGTTTTTTGTTTTTCTTCCGTCAATTCTGCTTTCCGGATATCTGTTTCCATTCCGGGGTATGCCCGTCTGGGCACAGGCCATTGGAGAAATTCTGCCGCTGACCCATTTTCTGCGCATCGCCCGTGGCATTCTCCTTAAGGGCAACGGTCTCTGGGAAATAGCACCGGAAATTTGGCCGATCGCCCTCTTTGCCGCCATTGCCCTCACCATCGGGGTCAAACGCTATCGTCAGACGTTGGATTGATCAGTTGATTTCTTTTACTGAATGACTTCGAGATAAACGTTTCGATCTAGGCTTTCATGCCGAATAACTTACCGGGCGAGGGAAAGCTTGAAGACTCGCGCTCAATTGATAACACTCCGCTTATAACCTTTTCATGAAGATTCGCGTCGCAGATTTGGTGGTTGATATCTTGGCTAAACATGGAGTCAAACATGTTTTTCTGGTCACCGGCGGAGGGGCCATGCACCTCAACGACGCGTTGGGTCGTAACAAAAATATTCAATATATCACGTGTCATCACGAACAGGCCTGCGCCATGGCTGCCGAATCGTACGCCCGGCTCAGCGGCAAACTCGGCGTAATCAATGTCACGACCGGACCGGGGGGCATTAATACACTTAATGGAATTTTTGGCGCCTGGACCGATTCCATACCTGTGATTGTCATTTCGGGCCAAACCAAGCGAGAAACCTGCCTGGCCAGTTACGACCTTCCCTTGCTGCGGCAGCTTGGCGACCAGGAAGCCGACATGATCGGGATGGTCAAGACCATCACGAAATATTCCGTGCTCGTGCGAGAGCCAAAGGAAATCCGTTATCATATCGAGAAAGCAATTCATATCGCGCAACATGGCCGTCCCGGCCCAACGTGGGTCGATATTCCGATTGATGTTCAGGCTACAATGGTGGAAGCCAGCGACCTGCCGAACTTCGATCCCGACAAGGAATCCGAGTGGAACGCACCTAAGATCGATGCCCCCGCCATCTGTCGGGAAATTCTCCAGCGTCTCGAAAAAGCGGAACGCCCCGTAATCCTGGCCGGAAATGGCATTCGCCTGGGAGGTGCTTTGAGCGAATTCTGGCAGCTTATGGACAACTGGAAGATTCCCACCGTCACCGCCTGGAATGCGCACGATCTGCTTTGGGACGATCATCCTTGTTATACGGGGCGTCCTGGGACACTCGGTGATCGGGCGGGGAACTTTACCGTGCAGAATAGCGACCTGCTCCTGGTCCTGGGTTGTCGCCTGAATGTCCGGCAGATCAGTTACAATTGGAAAAGCTTTGCCCGCGCTGCCTTCAAGATCATGGTCGATATCGACAAAGCTGAATTGGAAAAACCTACCCTCTCCATCGATCTGCCCGTACATGCCGATGTTGCCGATATTCTCCGCGAACTAGTGAAGCACCCACGACAAAAGGGCTCAACCAGCCACGCCAAGTGGCTCGACTGGTGTCGGGAAAGAGGTCGGCGTTATCCAGTGGTTTTGCCTCAATACTGGAAATCACCGGAACCAGTGAATCCCTACTGTTTTGTCGAGGAACTTTTCCGCCAAATCGATGAACACGCTATCGTTGTGTGCGGCGACGGCACCGCCTGCGTGACAACGTTTCAGGCCGCGCACCTCAAACGCGGACAGCGGCTCTACACCAACTCGGGTTGTGCTTCGATGGGCTATGATCTGCCCGGCGCGATTGGCGCATGTCTGGCCTCGAACAAACAAAAAACTATCTGTATTGCCGGCGACGGCAGCATCCAGATGAATCTGCAGGAACTACAGACCATTCTCACGCATCATCTCCCCATCAAAATTTTCGTACTGAATAACCAAGGCTATCATTCCATCCGCCAAACCCAGCGGAATTATTTTCCGGACAACATTGTGGGCTGTGGTGTTGAAAGCGGGCTTAATTTTCCCAGTTTTCAACGCCTGGCCGAAGCTTACGGTTTTCCCTATCAGCGCTGCGCCACTCATGCCGAATTGTCCGCAGCCATCACGCGTACCTTGCAGGACGATAACGCCAAGATTTGTGAAATCGTGCTCGATCTCAATCAACAGTTTGAGCCGCGCATTCTCTCGCGAAAGTTGCCGGATGGCACGATGGTTTCACCCAGCCTGGAAGACATGGCTCCCTTCCTTGGTGAAGAAGAATTGCGCAGTAACATGCTCATTCCCCTGGAGAGGAATTGATTCATGAAAGCGATGACCCGACGCGCATTGGTGACAGGAGGTAGCCGGGGTATTGGCCTGGCCATTGTCCATGCTCTGAAACAGCGTGGCGTTGAGGTAGTGGCCCCATCGCGCAGCGAAATGGATTTGCTCGATTCCGCCTCCATGACAGCGTTTCTCGCCAAATCAAAGAAAAGTGAGATCGACATTTTGGTCAACAACGCTGGCATCAATGTGCTCAACCCTTTGGAGGCAATTGAACCAAATGCCTGGAATCAGATGGTGCGCATGAACCTCACTGCCCCTCTGGAATTGATCCAGCACGTCTCACCCGGCATGAAAACCCAAGGCTGGGGACGCATCGTGAACATCAGTTCTATTTTCAGCTTAGTCAGCCGTGAAAAACGGGCGGCCTATTCGGCGGTCAAATCGGGCTTGAACGGGTTGACGCGCACTTGCGCCGTGGAACTCGCTCCTTCCGGAATTCTCGTCAATGCCGTTTGCCCCGGTTACGTGGAAACCGATTTAACCCGTCAGAATAATAGCCCCGAAGAATTGTCCCGCATCGCGGAGACCATTCCGCTGCGACGGTTGGCCCAGCCGGAAGAAATCGCCCGATTTGTTGCTTTTCTGTGCAGTGAGGAAAATACTTACATCACCGGCCAGACACTGGCGGTTGATGGCGGCTTTACTTGCCAGTAGCCATGAATCTTACGATCCAAAGCCGGGCTCACCCCTATCAGGTCAACGAAGCCGCAGGACTGGCCGAAGTCCTCAAAGCCATCTCAGCTTCCGTCACACCCTTTCTCCTGGCCGACCGCAAGGTCCATGAAATGTATCGTGAGCAGATCGAGACGCTTATTCCCGCAGATAAAATTTTTCTTCTTGATGCTTCGGAGGAGACCAAATCATACGAAAAGATCGGGCCTGCCTTCTGTTGGCTGATCGAGTCGAAATTCCGACGCAACTCACATCTGGTCGTTCTCGGCGGCGGCGTGCTCCAGGATATTGGTTGCTTCATTGCCTCAGTTCTTTTTCGCGGTGTCGGCTGGACTCTGGTGCCCACCACTCTGCTCGCCCAATGCGACAGCTGTATCGGCAGCAAAAGTTCGCTCAATATCCACGGTTATAAAAATCAATTGGGCACGTTCTATCCGCCAAACGCGATCTACCTGGTCGTTGACATGTTAAAAACCCTGCCTCCCGGGGACATCCTCAGCGGACTGGGCGAAGCAATCAAACTACACCTTATCGATGGCGAAAAATCGTTCGTGCGGCTGCGGAAAAAACTGGGGCGTCCTCCGGTCGATTCCTCCCTACTTGCCCCGATCATCTGGGACTGTCTGGCGATCAAGAAGCGCTTCATCGAGGAGGACGAGTACGATCAGGGCATTCGCAATCTTCTCAACTATGGCCATACTTTTGCCCACGCCTTCGAATCGGCCACTAATTATAAAATTCCACATGGTATCGCCGTGAGCCTAGGTGTCCTGGGTGCGACCTATTTTTCGGAAAAAATGGGTCTGGTTCCCGCCGGGAATTACGCCTCACTGCACGAATGGCTCGTCCCTTTTTGCGCTGGTTACGAACGACACTTGAAGGATGTTAAATTTGACGATGTTTTATCAGCCATGCGCATGGATAAGAAAAACCAAGGGGAGGCGATCACCTTTATTTTGACCCGGGGTCCGGGCCGAATGGAAAAAATGCCGCTGGAGATCGAAACCCAAGTCAAACCTTGGTTGCGTGACTTTCTCATTCAGATAGCTTAGGTTTTCTTATCGGCTTACCCTTATGATCGACCGCGATATTTTTGAAGATCTTTTCGTCCTCGAAGTGACGAACAATCACCTCGGCAATTTGGAACGCGGTCTGGAAATTGTCCGACAACATTCACGAATCGTGCGCTTCAATAACGTGCGAGCCGCCATCAAGCTTCAGTTTCGCGACATCGACAAGTTCATCCACAAGGACTTCCGCGAACGAAGCGATATTCGCTATATCCGTCGCGTCACCGATACCAAGCTGGCGAAAATTCACTACGAGACGCTGGTGGAAAATATCCGCAAAAATGGCTGTATTCCCATGGCCACGCCCTTCGATGAAACGTCGGTCGATTTGTGCGTCGAATTCGGCATGCCTATTATTAAGATCGCCAGCGCCGACAGCGACGACTGGGTCTTGATTGAAAAAATCGCTTCCACGCGCAAACCTGTGATTGTCTCCATTGGTGGGCTTTCCCAGAAGGACCTCGATGACCTTGTCACCTTTTTCGCCAATCGGGAAATTCCTCTCGCCATCAACCATTGCATTGCCGCCTACCCCCACGAAGACAGCGAGTGCGAACTGAACCAAATCGACTTTCTCAAAAACCGCTATCCTGACAATACGATCGGCTATTCATGTCACGAATACAATGACTGGACCACGTCGATCATGATGGCCTATGCAAAGGGCGCGCGGACTTTCGAGCGGCACATCGACATCAATACGGATGGCGTTGAAATCGCCAAGTATTCTTCCTTGCCCTACCAGATCGACACCTGGTTCAAGGCGTTCCAGAAGGGCAAACTATTCTGCGGCCGTTCGGGGCGTGAAAGGAAACTTCCGCTCGCTCGCGAAACGGAATACTTGAATTCCTATATTCGCGGGGTCTATGCGGCACACGACCTTCCGGAAGGTCACCAGCTCGAGCAGGAAGATGTCTATCTGGCGATTCCGCTGCAAAAGGGCCAGATTTCGTGCCGCGAACTGATGCTCGGAAAATATGGCCATAAGCTGATCAAGCCATGCGTTAAGGATCAGGCCATCGACATCAACATGATCGATACGCCCTATGTCCACGACGAGCGACTGCATAAGATCATTGAGGAACGAGGGCTGTAGCCCGCGAACCAATTACGCCAAATATTTATCCAAGGCGCCGTCCCAGGCGCGATGAAGTTCCGCAACATCCCATTTGAATTCGCGTGGGGTTCCGCCGCAGATTTGCACCGCAAGTTCACGTCCGCCGATAGTTCCGATGCGGCGCGCGGGAACGCCGCGTAAATCGAGTAGCGAGACCAGAGCTGAAGCATTTTCAGGACGCGTGGTGAGAATCGCCCGACTCTGGCTTTCGCCAAAAAGCAGCGCGACGAGTCTCGTATAGGGAAAATCGACTTTTATCGTTGCGCCAAAATGCTTGGCTCCACCGATGGCACATTCGGCCAGCGCAACGAGTAGTCCTCCCTCGGCCAAATCGTGGGCGCTACGCACTTCACCCAGCCGAATGGCTGAACGCACCGCATCGTGCAATTTCTTTTCCCGTTCGAGATTGAGTTCGGGTGGACGCCCCCTTTTCAAATTGTGTGCTTCGCGCAAATAAAGACTCGCGCCCAGTTCTTCACCGAGTTCTCCGACAAGGAGAATCGCGTCGCCATGATTTTGAAAATGGGAAGGCGTGATGTGTTTGGGATCGCGAATCAAGCCGACGATGCCGACCGTGGGCGTCGGGTCGATCGGCCCGGCGGGCGATTGATTGTAAAGACTGACATTGCCGCCCGTGACCGGAATGTCGAAGGCGCGGCAACCTTCGGCAAGACCCTCGACTGCCTGTTGCAGCTGGTAGAAATTCTCCGGCATGTGGGGATTGCCGAAGTTGAGATTATCGGTCAGGGCAAGCGGTTCCGCACCGGTCATGGCGAGATTGCGCGCGCACTCGGCCACGGCGATAAGTCCACCGAGTTTTGGTTCCAGTGCAACGTAGTGCGCATTGCCGTCGACTGACGCGGCGAGATATTTCCACGTGTTGTCTCCAGTTGGAATACGCACCACGGCGGCGTCGCTACCGGGTGCGGTGACCGTGCCAACGCGCACCATGTGATCATACTGGCGATAAACCCAACGCTTCGAAGCGAGATCCGGTGTGGAGAGAAGTTTCGGCAGAAGCGCTTCGATATCGACTTCAGGAAGTGAGGTCAGATCGAGTTTCTGGCGCGAATCGAGGTCGGAGGGACGGCGCGCTTCGCGTTGGTAGACGGGCGCTTCGTCGGCAAGTTGCTTCGCGGGTATTTCGGCGACGGTGACTCCGTGATTTTTCACGCTCATGAAGCCATCATCGGTCACACGGCCAATCAACGCGCAAGGCAGGTCCCATTTCTCGAAAATTTTCGTTACCGTCTCCTCATGCCCCTGTCGGACGATGATGAGCATTCGTTCCTGCGATTCGGAAAGCATGGTCTCGTAGGGCGTCATCCCCGGCTCGCGTTGTGGCACCAGCGCGAGATCGATCTCAATACCGCTATTGCCCCGGCTGGCCGTTTCGCAGGTTGAACAAGTCAGGCCCGCCGCGCCCATGTCCTGCACGCCGACGACCGCTTCCGGATGCTGGAAAAGTTCCAGGCAGGCTTCGAGCAAAAGTTTTTCAATGAACGGATCGCCCA
>Ga0206954_1241_pt1 | contig 12147 bp, 7 predicted proteins | sample Alteio_BWOrgHeat_37_FD_153250 | JGI IMG/M metagenome (GOLD analysis project Ga0206954, IMG submission 153250) | Enriched cells from forest soil in Barre Woods Harvard Forest LTER site, Petersham, Massachusetts, United States -... | ecosystem: Environmental > Terrestrial > Soil > Temperate forest > O...
CTCCAGCGTGATGAGGAGGCTTACGCGGCTTTCTTCAAGACCACCTGGAACCAGGCCTGGGCCGCTGCCGGCTATCATGCGCTGGCGGAAATCGATTGCGTCCGCAGCGATTGGGTTTCGGCCCTCGAACACCTGCAGCATTCGCTGCGTTTCAACACGGACAACCTGCGTGCTCGCAATCTCAACGCTATGGTGCTGAGCAAGCTCAGACGAAAAACCGAGGCCAAGCTATTGTTGGCGGCCACGCTCACCGTCGACCCGCTTGATTGGTGGGCACGGCACTTGCAAGGAGAGGCGCTTGAGTGCGATTTGCAGACTGTCCTCGATCTGGCATTGGATCACATTCGAGCAGGACTTTACTCGGAGGCGGTCACGCTCTTGCGCAGTGCGGCGAAGGCGGCTGGCGCGGCAAGCGCCGCGGCCGCGCGCTCCAACACGGAGCCCACCCATGAACTGCTTGACCAGAATTGGGGTGCCGCGCCTCTGGTACATTATTACCTCGGATGGTTGTACGAGAAGCTGGGGAAAAGGGCGGTTGCTTTAGCTCAATATCGAAAAGCCCGGTTGCTGCCACGCGATTTCTGTTTTCCGGCACGCCTTGAGGAAATAGCCATTCTCGAATCGGCTATGCGGGCCAATTCCACAGATGCTCGAGCCCCTTATTACCTGGGCAATCTGTTATATGACAAGCGCAGACACCACGAGGCCATCCGCCTGTGGGAACAAGCGGCCAGGCTTGATCCCAAATGCTCGATTGTTTGGCGCAACCTGGGAATCAGCTATTTCAATATTCACGGGAAACCGTTTCGGGCGCGTGCCGCTTTTGAGCGTGCGCTTGAGGCAAATCCGTCTGACCCGCGGCTGCTTTACGAGCGTGACCAACTCTGGAAACGCCTGAGGCTATCGCCCAAAAAACGTTTGCAGCAATTGGAACTGCATCCAAAACAAGTGCAGCAGCGGGATGATTTGAGTGTGGAGCTTTGCGCTCTTTACAACCAGGTGCGACGTCATAAGGACGCGCTCGCTTTGGTCAGCAGCCGGCATTTTCAGCCCTGGGAGGGCGGCGAAGGCGGCCCGCTGGGACAGCATTTGCGCTCGCACCTGGCGCTGGGGCAGCAAGCGCTGACGCAGCGAGAGCCGCTCCAGGCGCGTCGGCATTTTGAAGCGGCTCTAAGCCCTGGAGCAAATCTCGGCGAAGCCAGGCACGTGCTGGCGAACCAAAGCGATCTCCGGTACTGGCTGGGCTGCGCCTGTGAAGCGCTCGGCGATTCCGCCCTTGCCCGCCAGCATTGGCTGGCGGCGGCAACCTTCAAAGGCGATTTCCAGGAAATGAGTGTCAGGGCTTTCAGCGAAATGACCTATTACTCGGCTCTTTCGTGGCGGAAATTAGGGGAACGGGCAAAGGCAAAAAACCTTTTCGAACAGTTGTTGGCGTACGCCCGCAAGCTTGAACGTTCTCCGGCCAGGATTGATTACTTCGCCACGTCGTTGCCGACGATGTTGTTATTCGAGGATGATCTCCAATTCCGTCAGAAAACGAACGCGCTGTTTCTGCAAGCGCAGGCCCAACTGGGTTTGGGCGACCAGCACAAAACAAAGATGCTATTGGGCTCCGTGTTGCGACGTGACCCAAATCATGCGCTGGCAGCGGATCTTTTGAACATTGCATGACTATGGACCTGATCGAGAAGACAGCAGCTTTGGATCGTGAAATCCGGCTCGAACAGGATTTCGAGCGCTACGTCCTAGGCAATGACAGAGTGGAAGTCTCAACCGTTCCGGAACTGGGTGCAAAGATTGTTTCTTTGAAAAACCTTCGCACAGGCCGGGAATGGATGTGGCACCCTGCAGCCGGATTGAAACTCTTCCGCAATCATCCGAGGGATGATTTTTCCGCAAGCCCGTTGGTGGGCATGGATGAATGCCTCCCGACCATAGCGCCGTGCGAATGGGAAAAACGTAAACTCACCGACCATGGGGAAGTGTGGTGCAGGCCGTGGTGCGTGGATCATTCGGCCTGGGACCGCGGGGTCTTAAAAACCTCCATCCGATTGTGCTTCTCCCCGCTTGATTTCGAGCGAGCCCTTGAGTTGCGCGAAAATGAAGTCCTGCTTAATTACCGATTACAAAACCGGAGCCAGGGTCAGGAACCGTTCCTTTGGGCCATGCATCCATTGTTGAGGCTCCGCTCAGGTGACGGGCTGGTGCTTCCAGCCTCGACACGCTCGCTGCTGAAGGAGCATAACTGGATCGATGCCGTGGACTCAGCCATTCCCGGGGGAGGTTGTTCAAAGTTGTTTGCGTGGCCATTGAGTGAGGGTTTCGCAGGCATTCATAACCAAAACACGGGAGACTGGCTTCAGTTTGAATGGAGCCCTGTTGAAAACAATACCCTCGGGCTTTGGCGGAGTTGCGGGGGCTGGTATGGTCATGACCATTTTGCAATCGAACCGACGAATGCCAATGGCGACAGCCTCGACCAGGCTGCCCGGCAAAAGCGGTGTCGCGTCCTCGCGGCTTCCGAGACGGCAACCTGGCAAATCCGCTTGCGAGTAGGCCCGTAATGAGTTCGAAAGTTCCGGCTTCCTCTCCAGCGAATGTCCGGATCGGTGAAGGCACCCCAATTATGTTCACCAGAAACCCACTTCCACGCCTGGCTGCCTTTTGTGCAGCGCTGATTAGCGCCGGTCTCCCTGTTGCTGCGGAAACTCAGGTAGTAGTGAAAACCGCAAGCGTTAGCCTGGATTTTCAGGTGGGTCACGACGGCCGTCTCTACCAGCGCCTAATCGGCTCCGAATTCGAGAATGACCGCTTTCAACGCGCGGACGAATCTTATCCACAGGCGGGTGACGGTTACGTGATGGAACCAGCGCTGCAGGTTACGCATGCTGATGGCAACACCTCCACGGTTCTCCTCTATCAAGGCGTGGAACGGAAAACTGAAACGCCCGGTGTCGAGTTGACGCGAATTCGCTTGCGCGACCCGGCTTACGCGTTCCAGGCCGATCTCTGCTTCCGAACGCATCAGGCGCTGGATGTCATCGAGCAATGGGTAGAGCTCCGCCATGAGGAAGCTAAACCAGTTTTACTCCAGCACATGGCTTCGAGCGCGTTGCTGCTCTCGCCGACAAACCTCTGGCTGACACATTTTTATGGCGATTGGACCGCGGAAATGCAACCTGTTTCGGAGCCACTCAGCCCCGGCACAAAGGTGCTGGATTCCAAACTTGGGGTGCGGGCGGCTCAGTTTCGAAATCCTTCGTTCGTGCTCTCCCTGGATGGCCGGCCAACAGAAAATAGTGGCCGGGTATTGGCCGGTTCACTCGCCTGGTCTGGCAGTTTTCAGTGCGCCTTCGAACACAGTGGCCGGAGTGTCCGCGCTCTTTGCGGCGTGAATCCGTTCGCATCAGCCTATCATTTAAACCCCAAAGAAAACTTTGTCACTCCTGCTGTGATTTGGGCCTGGAGTGCCAGGGGCCTGGGTGATATGAGCCGCAAACTCCATTCCTGGGCCCGCGATTTTGGCATTCGGGACGGGCGTAAACCCCGCGGCGTCCTTTTGAACAATTGGGAAGCTACCGGCTTCGATTTCGATTTCGCGCGCATCGCAGGCCTTTTTCCTGCCGCCAAAGACATCGGCACCGAGTTATTTCTTCTGGATGACGGCTGGTTCGGCAATAAGTATCCGCGCACCAACGACCAAGCCGGGTTAGGCGATTGGCTGCCGAATCGACGGCGCTTGCCCAATGGGCTAGGTCCCCTCGCACAGGCCGCGGTGAAGGAAGGACTGCGATTCGGCATCTGGCTTGAACCTGAAATGGTGAATCCGAAAAGTGATTTGTTCGAGCGGCATCCCGATTGGGTCATTAGCCAGCCCAAACGCCCGCTGGAGCTGCAGCGCAATCAGCTTGTGCTCGACCTTACGCGCCCCAAAGTGCAGCAGTTCGAGTGGCAGGTCATTCGCGACATACTTGGGGTGCCAGGCATCACCTACGCCAAGTGGGATTGCAATCGATACCTCACCCAGCCGGGTTCATCCTGGCTGGCCCCCGACCGTCAGTCGGATCTGTGGATTGATTACGTTCGAGCGCTTTACTCGTTGATGGACAAAACCGTCAAAACCTTCCCCGATGTCGAGCTAATGCTCTGCTCGGGCGGAGGTGGACGCGCGGAGTACGGCGCGCTGCGCTATTTCCATGAGTTTTGGCCGAGCGACAATACAGATCCAGTAACGCGCTTAAAAATGCAGTGGGATTATTCCTATTTCTTCCCCGCTATGACCATCTGCAGCCACGTGACGCATTCGGGTCAACGCCCGCTGCACTTTGCGTGCAGCGTGGCGATGAGCGCGCGCTTCGGAATGGACCTCGACCTGGCGAAACTCTCGACGGAAGACAAAACTGTTTGTGCCGGAGCCATTCGCGCTTATAAGCAAATTCGCGACGTCACGCATCTCGGCGATTTATACCGCCTGGAGCGGCCGCACGAAGCCGCCCGCGGCGCCCTGAATTTTGTCTCAGCAGACCGTTCGCGCGCCGTCCTGTTTGTTTTCCAACTCCAGGACGGCCAGCTCCTGCCGGTCCGGCTGCAAGGATTGGACCCAGCCAGGCAGTACATTGTTCGCGAATTAAATCCGGCTCCCGGACGCGCGTCACTTCCGGAAGAAGGCAAAAGCATCAACGGCGAAGAACTGATGCGGAACGGGCTGTTACCTTCCTGTTCGAAGGCTCTTGAGGCTTGCGTCGTCGAACTGGCAGGGTAATTCGGCTATGGGTATGATTTACCCTGGAATGCGACGAACGATAGCCTGCGTGTCGCTTCCTCGAATGCTTACGACACTCCCACCGTGCGCCGCGGCGCGGGCCTTTTTCCCTCCTCATTGACCTGGATCGCTTCCCTCCTCCTGCCATCCCGCCGCCGGTCAAATCCAATTGGGTCTGACCGGACGCTTACACTGCGTCTACCCCCCGTTGTGCCAAAAAATGACTGTTACACCGGCCCAGTTGCACGCACCCACCCCTCCCCACACCTCCAGCCGCCCACAAAAACCGTTGACACCTTCATAGTTTCAGGCCATAATCATGACTAAACTTAGTTAGTCACTTATGATTACAACTGAGGCGCCAACGAAGCTTTCCAGAAACGAAGGCCTCAAGGATGCTTTCCCCCTCCTCGCCGGCACCATCGCCCCTACCCTCGCCGACCCCACTGCGGACCGCTTTTCAGACGACGATTACGAATTCCTCAAGTTCCACGGCATCTACCAACAGGATGACCGAGACCTTCGCAAAGCCGGCAAGCATTACATCCTCATGGTGCGAACCAAGTTCCCCGGTGGAGTGCTCAGCGCCTCGCAATACCTCGCTTGTGATAACCTCGCAGGCCAATACGGAAACGGCACGCTTCGCATCACCACCAGGCAGGATTTCCAGTTCCATGGCGTCCTCAAGAGCAATCTTCGCAGCACCATGAAGGCCCTCAACGAGTGCCTCATATCCACCATCGCTGCCTGCGGCGACGTTGAACGCAACGTCATGGCCCCTCCCACCCCGGCCACAAGCCCCGTCGTTGACGAAATCCTGGCCGCTGCCCGTGCCCTTTCTGACTCCTTGGCTCCCCGGACGCCCGTCTATCACCAGATCTGGATCGAAGGCAAAGAAATCGCCCCCGATGCGCAGGCCAATGCCGGCTTTCACGACCCGCTCTACGGTCGTACCTACCTCCCCAGAAAATTCAAAACCGCCTTCGCCATTCCGCCGATCAACGACATCGACATTTTCACAAACGATCTGGGTTTCGTGGCCATCGTCGAGTCCGGGAAACTGCAAGGCTACAACCTGCTGGCCGGCGGCGGCTTGGGAATGTCGCATGGCAATCTCAATACCTTTCCCAGGCTGGCCGATATCGTCGGCTTCCTTCCATCCAAAGACCTGGAATCGGTCACTCGCGCTGTCCTCACCGTCCATCGCGACTTCGGGGATCGCACCAACCGAAAACACGCCCGCCTGAAATATGTCATCGCCGAACGCGGCGTTGACTGGTTTCGCGCGCAAGTCGAGCAACGCACCGGGCTCAAACTCGCTCCCGCACGGCCTTTCCAGTTCACCAGCCAACGGGACCTCCTGGGCTGGCACCAGCAAACCAACGGAAACTGGTTTCTCGGGCTCTTCGTCGAAAACGGCCGCATCCGCGACGATCCTGGCTATCAACTTCGCACGGGCCTCCGGCAGGCCATCGAAAAATATCTTCCCGAGGTCCGCCTCACTGCCTCCCAAAACATCCTGCTAGTAAATATTCCTCCCGTGGACCGCAGCGGTTTGGAGCAGTTGCTGTCTCAACACGGCGTCTCGGTGTCGAACCCGTTTGGCAAGGTTCGCCTCGCGTCTATGGCCTGCCCGGCCATGCCCACCTGCGGCCTTGCCCTGGCTGAATCCGAGCGAGTTCTCCCCTCCTTTGTCACCCGGCTCGAATCGTTGCTGACGGAACTCGGCTTGAACGACGAGGAAATTATCCTGCGCATGACCGGATGCCCCAACGGCTGCGCCCGCCCCTACGTCGCCGAAATCGCCCTCGTCGGCAAGGCGCCCAACAAATACCAACTCTACCTCGGCGGCAACGAGGCCAGCACACGGCTCAACCGCGTGTACCTCGATTCTGTTAAGTCCGATGATCTGCTCGAATCTCTCCGGCCCGTCCTCATGCGCTTTCGCGACCAGCGGCAGACAGGCGAACGGTTCGGCGACTTCTGCGCTCGCGTTCTTTGGACCGAACCCGCCTCCGCTCCAGCCTGACCCCTCCGCCCGTGGAAACCGCCAACCCCATCATGACGGCTGCGGAACTGCAGTCCCTGGAACGCGAGTTTCAGCAGCAGCCCACCGAGCAGGTCCTGCAATGGGCCTGGGATCGGTTCGGGAACCGTGCCGCCATCGGCACCAGCTTCCAGGGCGCCGGCTTGGTCATGATCCACCTCGCCTGCCGCCACCAACTTCCCTTCCCCGTCTTCACTCTGGACACCGGCCTCCTCTTTCCCGAAACCTTGGCCCTCAAAAAACGGCTCGAGGATTTCTTCGGCCTCTCCATCGAGTCCCTCGAGCCTGACTTGACCATCGACGAACAAGCCGATATCAACGGACCCGAACTCTGGAAATCCAACCCCGACCTGTGCTGCACCATCCGTAAAGTGCTCCCCTTGCGCGATAAACTTTCCGACCTGAACTGTTGGATCACCGGCCTCCGCCGCGAACAGTCCGATTCCCGCGCCGCTATCGGCATCCTCGAAGTCTACGCTTTCGACACCGCGACCGGCCGCGATATCGTAAAGTTAAATCCCATGGCCCGCTGGTCCCGCAGCGAGGTCTGGGATTATATCCAGGCCAATAAAATCCCCTACAACCCCCTCCACGACCAGGGCTATCGCTCCATCGGCTGCCTCCCCTGCACCCGCCGCATCGGCGAGGGCGAAAGCGAACGCGCCGGCCGCTGGACCGGTTTCAACAAGGTCGAGTGCGGCATTCATACCTTTCTTCCCAAAAAGGTCGACTTCCAAATCTGACCGTGCCTCCACACCATGGATTACCTTTCCAAGCTCGAAAATCAGAGCATTTACATCCTTCGCGAAGCCTTCAATAAATTCGATAACCTCGCCATGCTCTGGAGCATCGGCAAGGATTCCACCGTCCTCCTCTGGCTCGCTCGCAAGGCGTTCTTCGGCCACGTTCCGTTCCCCCTCGTCCACGTCGACACCACCTACAAGATCCCTTCCATGATTGAGTACCGGGATCGCCTCGTCCAGGAATGGGGCCTCACTCTCATCGTCGGCAAAAACGAATCCGTCCTCAGGCAGGGCCTTACCTACCCTCAAGGCCGGGCCACCCGTGTCGAATGCTGCGGCACCCTGAAGAAAGACGCCCTCAAGTCGGTTCTCGATAAACATCATTTCACCGGAGTCATTGTCGGCGTCCGCCGCGACGAAGAACCCACCCGCGCAAAAGAACGCTACTTCTCACCTCGCGATAAAAACATGGAATGGAACGTCGAGGACCAACCCCCCGAGTTCTGGGACCAATTCAAAACCGATTTCGAAAAGGGCGCCCACATACGCATCCATCCGCTCCTGCATTGGACTGAACTGAACGTCTGGGAATACATCGAGCGCGAGAATATCCCCGTCATCCCTCTTTACTTCGCCAATCCCAAAGGCGAGAGGTACCGCAGCCTCGGCTGCGCCCCCTGCACCTCCCCCATCAAATCCACGGCGCGCTCCGTCCCTGAAATCATAAATGAACTGCGCCAGACTCGCTCTCCCGAACGCGCCGGCCGCGCCCAGGACAAGGAAAGCGAGGACGCCTTCGAGAAACTCAGGCGCGACGGTTACATGTAAACCTGGTTTCCGCCCACCCCATTCCCCACATGAGCGCCCTCACCGCCAGCCCGGAGCCCAAGCCCCTGCCACCGACCGCCCATAGCCAGGCACCTGCCCTGCCCAACTCCCCTGCTGACAGCGAATCCCTCGAGCAACTCAAAATCGTCATCGTCGGCCACGTCGATCACGGCAAATCCACTTTTGTCGGTCGCCTCTTCCACGACACCGGATCCCTTCCCGAAGGAAAACTCGAACAACTTCAGAAAGTTGCGGACCGACGCGGCGTGCCCTTCGAATGGGCAAACCTCATGGACGCTCTTCAGTCGGAACGCGATCAGAACATCACTATCGACACCGCTCAGATCTGGTTCCGCACACGAAAACGCCAATACGTCATCATCGATGCGCCCGGCCACAAAGAATTCCTCAAGAATATGGTCACCGGCGCCGCCAGTGCCGAGGCCGCCTTGCTGCTCATCGACGCCCACGAAGGCATCCAGGAAAATTCCAGGCGCCACGGCTATCTCCTGAACCTCCTTGGCGTGCGTCAAATCGCCGTGCTCGTCAACAAGATGGATCTCGTGGGTTACAGCCGCGAACGCTTCGAGCAAATCGAGACCGAATATCGCCAATGGCTCGCCTCCATCGGCGTTCAACCCACAGTATTCATCCCCATCGCCGCGCGCGAAGGCGATAATCTGGCCGCCCGCAGCCCGCGCACGCCCTGGTGGACCGGCCCCACCGTCGTCCAAACCCTCGACGAGTTCCAGGTCGCTGCGCCTCCCACCAACCAACCCCTCCGATTCCCCATCCAGGATGTCTACCGCTTCGACGACCGGCGCATCCTCGCCGGCCGAATCGAAGCCGGTTCCCTCAAAATCGGCGATAAACTCGTCTTCTCTCCCACCAACAAAGCCAGCACCGTCAAAACCATCGAACGCTGGAATGCTCCCGCTCAGACCTCCGCCGCTGCCGGCGAATCCGTCGGCATCACCCTCACCGAGCAAATCTTCGTCGCCCGCGGCTCGGTCGCAGTTCACGAAACCAGCCCGCCATTTGAACTCTCCAGTTTCAAAGCACGCCTCTTCTGGCTCGGCAAACAACCCTTCACCCGCGGTCGCTCCTACAAATTGAAACTGGCCACCCAGGAAGTAGAGTGCAACATACAATCCATCGATAAAGTCATCGATGCTTCCACCCTCGAAACCGTCGCTCGCCCCGCGCACGACCTCACTGTCGGCCGCCACGAAGTCGCTGAACTCTCTCTCCACACCCGCAAACCCATCGCGTTCGATGTCCACTCCGACCTCGCGGCTCTCGGCCGTTTCGTAATCGTCGACGGCTTCGACGTCGCTGGCGGTGGCATCATCGCCCACGACAATTACCCGCGACGCTCCCACGATTCCCACACCAAAAGCGATAACATCTACTGGAGCCGTGGCAAAGTCACCCCCGCCCAGCGCCAACAGCGAAATGGCCACGGCGGTTGCGTCGTATGGCTTACCGGCCTCTCCGGCTCCGGTAAATCCACCATCGCCACCGAACTCGAACGCGAACTCTTTAACCTCGGCCGCCACGTCTACGTTCTCGACGGCGACAATATCCGCCACGGCCTCGGCTCCGACCTGGGCTTTTCCCCCAAGGACCGCACCGAAAACATCCGCCGCATCGGTGAAGTCGCCAAACTCTTTGCCGACGCTGGCATCATTTGCGTCACCGCCTTCATCTCCCCCTATCGCGCCGACCGTGATCTCGTCCGCAAAATCCTTCCGGCGGGCCGATTCGTCGAGGTCTACATCAACGCCCCCCTCGCTATCTGCGAACAACGCGATCCCAAAGGGCTCTACGTAAAGGCTCGCGCCAACCAGATCAAGGAATTCACCGGCATCTCCGCCCCCTACGAACCGCCTCACCGCCCTGAAATCGAACTGCCCACCGACCAACTCAGCCCCGCCGAGTCCGTCGCCCGCATTCTCGACTTCCTCCAATTGCAAACCGGTGAAAGCGAGATCTCTATCTAATTGAACTTGCCGGCCCCCGGCCGTCGCAGGTCCTGCTCCGCACTTCCCATCGAACCCGAACCGAAGTTTCCGTGGCCCCACCACCGGCGGACTTCCCCGCATCGGAAATTTGTCCGGGTGCTTTCCATTGGATTTTTCTGCCTGCCTGTGCGTAAATTAAGTCATGGCCGAAAAAAATCTCAACGAACTCCCTCGTGATTTGCGGATGCTTCATACCAAGGCCACCGACGCCATCGCCCGCGAAAATTACGACTACGCCATCGACCTCCTAAACCAAATCCTCAGCCGCGAGCCGGCCATGCACGAATGCCGCCGCACCCTCCGCGGCGCCCAGGTCCGCCGGGCCGGAAACTCGCGGGGCATGTTTAAGAAATTCCTCTCCGGAGCCAGTGCTTCCCCGCTCGTTGCCAAAGGTCAACTCGCGCTCCGACGCGACCCTGTCGAAGCTCTTCAGGTCGCCGAGCAGATCCTGAACTCGGATCCCAACAATTCCTCCGCCCATCGCATCGTCGTCGAAGCCGCCACCGCCCTCGAAATGCCACGCACCGCTGTCCTCTCTCTCGAAATCCTGGCCGCTAACTCCCCCAACGACCGCGATACCGTCATCCGGTTTGCCAACGCCCTCGCCGACACCGGCGAAGTCGTCCGCGCTGAAAAGCTTCTTGCCGAGCTCTCGGCTGAGTTCCCCGCCGACAACGACATCAGCCTCGCCCTCAAAAATATCTCCGCCCGCAAAACCATGGAGAAGGGCGGATACGATGCCCTCGCCGACGGGAAAGGTTCCTATCGTGACATCCTTAAGGATGAAAAAGAGGCCGTCGCTCTCGAACAACAAAATCGCCAGGTCAAAACCGAGGACACCGCCGAACGCCTCATTCACGAATACGAAGCGCGTCTCAAAACCGACCCCGGAAATCTTAAACACCTCCGCGACCTCGCCGAACTCTACACCCAAAAGAAACAATACGATCGCGCTCTCGAATACTACGAAAAAATCCGCAGCTCCCAGGGCGGCGCCGATTCCTCCCTGGACCGCAGCATCGCCGAAACGACCTCGCGCAAATTCGACCACGAACTTTCTCAGCTCGACCCTTACGCTCCCGAGTTCGCCGAGGAAACCGCGCGCATCCACGCCGCCAAACAGGCTTATCAGCTCGCCGAATGCCAAAAACGCGCCGACCATTTCCCCACCGACCTCCAAATCCGCTTCGAACTCGGCCAGATTTTCTTTCAAATGGGTAAAATCCCGGAGGCTATGAAGGAGTTCCAGAAAGCAAAAGATAACCCCCACCGCCGAATTCAAGCTCTCGGTTTCCTCGGCCAGTGCTTCGCCCGCCGCGGAATCAACGACCTGGCCGCCAGCACCCTCCAGGATGCGATCAAGGAAAAGCTCGTCTTCGACGACGAAAAAAAAGAACTCCTTTACCTCCTCGGCTCCGTTTACGAAAAAATGGGCAAGCGCGACGATGCTATCGCCCAGTTCAAACAAATCTACGCCGCAGACGTCGGCTACAAGGATGTCGCCGAAAAGGTGGAAGCGTCTTACGCCTGAGCCCCGCCCTCAACTCGACCTCAACTCTCCCGCTTCAACAGAAATTCCGCCAACGCCTGAAGCGCATCCGCCCGGCCCCCAAACGGTTTCAACGCCGCAAACGCGCGCCGCGTCAAGCGCTCCGCAATCTTGCGCGAGCGCTCCAGGCCCACGATTGAAGGATATGTCGCTTTCTGCGCCTTTGTGTCTTTGCCCGCCGTCTTGCCCAGCTT